>MDTG01182264.1_pt1 | contig 34189 bp, 36 predicted proteins | sample 811421 | NCBI WGS metagenome assembly MDTG01 (sample SAMN05326645, study PRJNA326480) | marine metagenome | isolation source: seawater | place: Pacific Ocean: South East | collected 2011
AGCTGGTGAATTTTCTTTTAGAAGAAGAGTCCTTAAAGATATAAGGATACCATATGATTGGGGTTTAGAGATTGGTGTTTTATCTGAAATGTATAGAAATTATGCTGGCAACAGACTATGCCAAGTTGATATTGCTGATTTATATGACCACAAACATCAAGATATTTCGATTAATGATAAATCTCTAGGATTATCAAGAATGTCTATTGATATTACTAAAGCAATAATAAGAAAGTTAGCTTCTCAAGGTGAAACCTTTTCTATGTCAATTTTCAGATCTCTAAAAGCAACTTACTACAGAGAAGCATTGGATTTTGTTCAGATTTTTAAAAAGGATGCTTTAATGAATGCTTATGATTTAGATGTTCATGAAGAAGAAATTGCAGTAGAACTTTTTGCTCAAAATATTATGTTTGCTGGAAAAGTTTTCTTGGACTCGCCAATGGAAACACCAAACATTCCAACATGGAATAGAATAGATACAGCTTTACCCAATTTTCTTAAAGACTTAAGACTAGCTGTTGAAAAAGATAATAATTCATAATTCTTTAAAAGATGACAAGAAACACTTTTAGTAAAATTGTTAAAAAATATATTTATTTAATATACGGAAATAGTATAAACAGTACTCAGGTAAACAGGCTATTTCTTACTATAGAAAAAATTTTTAAATTAAAAAAAAAAAAAAACTCTGGTGATCAATTGTGGAGTGAGAAAGATATTTTGTTGATCACATATGCCGATTCTATAACAAATTCTGGGCAGAAAAATCTCAAAACATTAAATCAATTTCTTAATCAATTTTGTAGAGAGTTTCAGATCATTCATATTTTACCTTTTTTTCCTTATTCCTCAGACGATGGTTTTGCGGTTATTGATTACAAGAAGATAAAAAATGATCACGGAGATTGGGTAGATCTTAAAAAAATAACAAAAAATTTTAGAGTTATGGTAGATCTCGTTATAAACCATTGTTCTGCTGAAAATCAATTATTTAAAAATTTTTTAAATAATAAAACCCCCGGCAAAGGATTTTTCATTTCTGATAAGAATAAGTTTAAAGAATCAGTGAAAATTGTTAGACCAAGAAGTTCCTCGCTTTCTAAAAAAGTACAATTAGTAAATAAAGAAGCTTATGTATGGTGTACTTTTAGTCATGACCAGGTTGATTTTGATTTTAAAAATCTAGATGTATTAATATATTTTTTTGGAATTATAAAATTTTATCTAGACCAAAATATAAAAGTATTAAGACTGGATGCTGTAGCCTTCTTATGGAAAAAGCTAGGCACGAGATGCATTAACTTACCAGAAACACATGAAATTATTCGATTAATAAGAATAATAGTAGAGTATTATTATAACGATGTTTTAATAATAACTGAAACAAACATTCCTAGTCATGAAAATTTAAGTTATTTTGGTAACAATAATGAGGCACACTGTATATATAATTTTACTTTTGCCCCTTTATTAATTCATTCAATAATTTCTGGAAATAGTTTTTATTTAAAAAAATGGTCTAGAGGAATGCCACCTGCTCAAGAAAAAAATGCATACTTAAATTTTATATCTACTCATGACGGAATAGGGTTTAGACCTTTAGAAGGAATTTTGCCTGAAAGTGAAATTGACAAGTACATCTCTTTTTTAAAAAAGCAAGGTGCATTACTAACTTATAGGAAGGATAAAAAAAAAGAATCTGTTTATGAAGTTAACATTACATTGCTTAATTCTTTTCAAGAGACGTATGGTGGTAAGGATAAATTTGATATCCAAAGATTTATTTTAGCTCATGCAATTTTATTTTCGGTTGAGGGTATACCCGCTATATATATTCAAAACTTACTTGGTTCTAAAAATGATTACTCCAAGGTTAAAAGAACTGGCTTAAATAGGTCTATCAATAGAAGAAATTGGAAATATGATGATATCAAATATAAATTAAAGAAAAATGTGAATAAAAATTTTGATATATACAATTCACTTGTCAGTTTAATAAAAATTCGAAAAAAACAACCAGCGTTTCATCCAAATGCTACTCAATTTACCTTACAATTAGAAGAAGAGTTTTATGGCATATGGCGTCAAAGCATAGATAAAAGTCAAAGTATTTTTTGTATAAATAATTTAACTAAGTTTAAAAAAAAATTATCCCTGCTTGAAATAAATTTAATTTCAACAGATAAGTGGTTTGATCTAATATCAAAAAAAAGATTAAACAATATTAGTGATGAATTAATATTTAATCCTTATCAAACTTATTGGATAACAAATAAGAGATTCAAGTAAAAGCAGTTTTTAAACTGCTTTTACTTGTAGTTTTGTTAAAATATAAAAATTTAGTTGTGAATATCAAATCTATCAAAATTCATTACTTTATCCCAAGCCTGAATAAAATCATGAATAAATACGTCTTTCGAGTCGTTGGTTGCGTAAACTTCCGAAATTGCTCTAAGTTGTGAGTTTGAGCCAAACACTAGATCTACTCTCGATGCAGAACTTTTTTCATCCCCACTATTTCTATCGTAGCAGGTGTAATGGTTGTCCCCAGACTTTTTCCATTCTTGAGACATATCAAGTAAATTTAAAAAAAAGTCATTCGACAGCTCATTTATATTTTTAGTAAAAACTCCAAATTTGTTATTACTAATTCCAAGTGAACGTAACCCTCCTATTAAGACAGTCATTTCAGGTGCTGTTAGACCCATTAACTGTGATTTGTCTAGTAACATTTCTTCTGGACTTACAGAATATTGCTGTTTTTGATAGTTTCTAAATCCATCTGATAAAGGTTCTAATACCGCAAATGAATCAGCATCAGTTTGCTCAGCAGATGCATCACCTCGACCAGGCGAAAAAGGAACGCTTTTACCTGAAGCTTTCTCAATAGCAATGCATCCTCCATAAACAATCAAATCAGCAATTGATACATTATTATTTTTTGAGATGTTTGTATATATATCAATGACCTTATTAAGTTGTACAGGTTTATTGACTTCCCAGTCCTTCTGAGGTGCTAAACGAATTCTTGCACCGTTGGCACCGCCTCTCATATCTGTAGATCTATATGTTGATGCACTCGCCCAAGCTGTTTCAACAAGTTCTTGTATTGATAAACCTGATTTGAATATCTCATCCTTAATCTTTTCTTGGTCAAATTTGTATGAACCTACAGGAACTGGATCTTGCCAGATCAAATCTTCCTTTGGCACTTCTGGTCCTATATATCTTGTTTTAGGGCCCATATCTCTATGCAGTAATTTAAACCAGGCTCTGGCAAATGTATCAGCAAATTCATCCGGATTTTCATGAAATCTTTTAGATATAATTCTGTAATCTGGATCCTCTTTCATTGCCATGTCCGCAGTTGTCATAATAGTTGTAACTTTTTTTTCAGAATCGGCAGCATCGGGAGCCAGATCTTCCTGATCAGGATTTATAGGATGCCATTGATAGGCGCCAGCTGGGCTTTTTACTAGTTCCCATTCATATTTAAATAATAAATCAAAGTAGCCATTATCCCACTTTGTTGGGTTTGCGGTCCAAGGTCCCTCTATACCACTCGTAATGGCATCACCACCTTTTCCAGAACCATGAATATTTTTCCAACCTAGACCCATTTCTTCGATTGGAGCACCTTCAGGTTCAGCGCCTACATTTGATTCTGATGCAGCGCCGTGCGCTTTTCCAAATGTGTGACCACCAGCTGTTAATGCTACAGTTTCTGCATCATTCATAGCCATTCTTGCAAAGGTTTCCCTAATATCATGCGCACTAGCCAGTGGATCAGGCCTTCCATCAGGGCCTTGTGGATTAACATAAATCAAACCCATTTGAACCGCGCCAAGTGGAGTTTCCAATACCCTTTTACCAGTATATCTATTATTTTCTAACCATTCATTTTCTTTCCCCCAATAAATGTCTTCTGGTGGGGTCCAAATATCTTCTCTTCCACCACTGAAACCAAAAGTTTTACCACCCATTGATTCAATTGCAACATTGCCGGATAATATAAATAGATCAGCCCAGCTTATTTTGTTTCCATACTTTTGTTTTATGGGCCATAGCAATCTTCTCGCTTTATCTAGATTACCATTGTCAGGCCAGCTGTTTAGCGGAGCAAATCTTTGGTCACCAGTACCACCGCCTCCACGACCATCCCAAGTTCTGTATGTGCCGGCAGCGTGCCATGTTAAACGAATAAAAAAAGGTCCGTAATGTCCGTAATCGGCAGGCCACCAATCTTTTGAATCGGTCATTAGATCAGTTAAATCTTTTTTTAGAGATTTGTAGTCTAGTTTTTTAAACTCTTCCTTATAATTAAAATCAACAGCCATAGGGTTTGAACGTTTGTCGTTCTGGTGTAGTATGCTTATATTTAGTTGATTAGGCCACCAATCTTTATTTGATGTACTAACACCTTTATTGTTAGTTGCTGAACCGTGCATAACTGGACATTTACTGATATCATCCATTTTGAATAGACCTTTCTTTTACATTTAAAATTAAATTACACGGGATAATATAAACTCCCATAATTATAAGTTAATAAAAGCTTAATCAAAGTCAAGAGTCTAATTAGAACAGTTCTAATTTACTATTACTCTAAATTAATAATCACATTTACATTTTTAATGTTATAGCCCTTAGGCGACTTTGGAAGCTTTTGTATGATTACATGATCGTTATCAATATCAAGCAGTTTTCCTGACTTTTCACAATAAAAGTGATGATGATTATCTATATTTGTGTCAAAATAAATTTTGTCAGAAGATGCTTTAACAACATTAAGCATTCCATTATCTTTAAAAGAATTAAGATTATTATAGACCGTAGCAAGAGAAACTTTGATTTTATAACGTTTGGCTTTTTTATAAATATCTTCAGCAGTGAAGTGACAATGGCCTCCAGAAAAAATTAAATCTATTAGTTGCTTCCTCTGATTTGTAAGTTTTAGAGGAGATTTGTCCAGCATGAATAATACTTTTTCAATTGTTTTATTTTTATTATGCATATTATTAATTTAGTACTTAACTATCATAATTACTAGATAATTCTTAATTAAATTAAATTTAAATTCTATTGAACAGTGAATTTTAGTTTTAAATTATTAGATATATAATATGACCTTTATATCTGGTTTAAGTTCAAGTTTTCCAAAACATATGATTTTGCAAACTCAAGTCGAAGAATTCAGTAAAACTGTTTTTAAAAATAAGCATATTAACAATTTATTAAAAGTTTATAAAAACTCTGGAGTAAAAAAAAGATATCTTGTTGAAGATATAAATTGGTACACTTCAAAGCATAGTTGGAAAGAAAGAAATAAATTATTCAAAAAACATTCCATAAGTTTACTTAAAAAGTGTATTTCATCGACTTTACAAAAAACAAACACAACTCCTAACGAGATTTCTGGCATTGTTGTAATCAATAGTACAGGTATCATTACCCCAACGTTGGATGCAGAATTGCTAAATTATTTTAACTTTCCGAGTAATATTAAAAGATTACCAATTTTTGGATATGGTTGTGCTGGAGGTATTTTAGGTCTATCGAGAGCAATTGAAATGTATCGATCGTCCTTAAAAACTGTCTTAGTTTGCTGCGTTGAAATATGTAGTTTGACTTTTAGACCCCAAATTTTCTCAAAGGCAAATATTGTGAGTACTGCATTATTTGGTGATGGTGCAGTTTCATTTTTGATAGGGAATAAAGGCGATTGTGAAATTTTAAAGTCCTCAGAATATACATGGAAAAACACCTTAAATCTTATGGGATGGACAATCGAAAATGATAGTTTAGGAGTTTTATTTGATAAATCTATTCCAAATTTTATATCATCTAAGTTAAAAACTGTTATTGATGATTTTTCTTCGAAAAAATTTAATGGTTTTATAATGCATCCTGGTGGTTCTAAAATCATTGATTCATATAAAGAAATTTTCTCCCATCACAACTCACTTAATAAATCTAAGGAGGTATTAGAAAAGTATGGAAATATTTCTTCGGTAACAATTTTTTTAGTTTTAATGATGTTTTTAAATGATCCATCATCAAAGGGCGCTTTTTTGATGTCAGCTTTAGGTCCTGGATTCACGGCAGGATTAGCAGAGATAAAAATAAAATGACAAATTTAGACTTCCTTCTGGTTTTTTATATAATTTTCTCACGAATTTTAGAATTATTTATAAGTAATAGAAACACAAAAAAATTAATTAAATTTGGTGCAAAAGAATACTTTAAATTTCATTATTATTTTTTAGTTTTTTTTTCATATCATTGTTATTTTATATTTTTTTAAAAAGTCTTTTGCAGTTGATATCAATTTTAGTAAGAGTTTGATTATTTTCATCATTCTCCAGTTTTTTAGGGTTAAGGTCCATTTAGATTTAGGAAAATATTGGACAACAAGAATAATTGTTTTAGAAAAAGCACCAATGGTAAATAGTGGTCTTTTTAAATATTTTAGACACCCAAATTATTTAATTGTGATACTAGAAATTATTTTTCTATGCTTAATCTTTGATGATTTTTTTGCTTTATTTTTTTTTTCTTCCATAAATATTTTTTTAATATTATTAAGAATATTTTATGAGGAAAAAGCCAATAAAAATCGTGGAAGATTTTAATTTTTCTTTTAAAGATTAGATTGAATAATCCCTGTATTCAATTATTTATTACTAATGGAAAATTCAATCGTATGGTTTAGATATGATTTAAGAACTTCTGATAATGAAGCTCTATTTCAAGCAACATTAAATTATAATTGCTTGCCAGTATACATATTGGATACAAATTTTTGCTCATTAAAGACAACTAGTCATTTTCATTTAAATTTTATTAATGATTCTCTCTTAGATTTGGATTCACAACTTAAAAGTTTAAATGGAAGTTTAAACTTTTATGAGGGTTCTACAATTGAAGTTTTTCGATATTTATTTGAAAAATTTAAATTTACAAAAGTTTTTTCCAATAGGCTTTTTAAAAATTATTTTCATTCTAATTTAGACAAAGATATAAAATGTTTCTTCGTGCAAAAAAATGTAGATTGGGTTCAGACAAATCAGTTTGGGATACAATTAGAAAACAGGATAAGAGGCAAGTGGTCAAAAAATTGGAACAGTCAATTCTCTAAACCTATTATTAAAGGTATTTCATCTTCAAAATTTCTTGATGATAATAAAAGAGTAAATATTGATCTTAAAAAATTGAAATCTAATAATGAAACTTCTTATCAATTAGGTGGAACAAATAATGCAAAAAAATTACTAGAGTCTTTTCTTAGAGTAAGATGTAACGATTATCAAAAAAAAATGTCCTCTCCTCTTCACGCACAATTTGTTTGTTCACGGTTAAGCCCACATATAACATTTGGAACTATTTCTTTAAAACAGATAATAGAAAGTACTGATAAGCAAATAAAAAATAAATCAGTCATCGACATAGGATCAATTTTTTCTTTTAAAAAAAGACTTGCTTGGCATTGTCACTTTATTCAAAAAATTTACGATCAACCTAACTTAGAGTCAAAAAATCTTCACCCTTTTTTTGAAAAGATAAGAACAGACGACTTCGATGAGAAAAAGTTTGCTTTGTGGAGAGACGGAATGACCGGTTATCCTTTTTTAGATGCTTGTTTAAGATTTCTTAAAGTTCATGGATGGATAAATTTTAGAATGCGAGCGATGATTGTATCTTTCGCATCTTATCAATTATGGTTATGTTGGCTGAAAACTTCTGAATATTTAGCTTCTGTTTTTTCTGATTTTGAACCTGGAATACATTACTCTCAAATTCAAATGCAATCGGGTACAACTGGAATAAATACAATTAGAATTTACAATGTCATAAAGCAATCTTATGATCAAGATCCTGAGGGAAAATTTATAAAACAATGGGTCCCAGAACTAAGAAAATTACCCTCATATCTAATTCACGAACCTTGGAAAATTAATTATCTTGAAGAGAAGGAATTAAATTTTAGATTAAACAAACATTATCCTCTTAGAATTGTTGATAACATTAAGTCAACTAAAAATGCAAAAGATAAGATTTGGAAAATAAGAAAATCTCCTGGATTTAAAGAATTATCTAATGAAATAGTGAGAAAACACGCAAGTTTGAAAAGAAATTAATTTTTTTTTATTTTTTTAATGGTACAATCACTTTGTGAGATCAATATTTATTTTTATTTTACTACCCTTTCTTGTTTCTTGTTCAAATGATGTTAAAAAATTTTTAAAACATAAAAATTTTATGGAAAAGTTTCATGGTCCTTGTAGTTGGGTTTATGTTGGTTATGATTACGAAATTAATAATCCTGCGATTGTGATTACCCCTCCTAATGAAAAAGAATATGTTTTATGGAATCAAAATTGTTCAAAAAAAATTAAATGATAAATGAAGAAAAAAATACTTAGACTTGTTACAGACCACTCATCATGGTGGAAAAAAAAAAAATATAGAAGAGAGTCTTGTCAGGAATTAATGTATTTAAAAAGGTTGGGTTGGAAATTAAAAAAAAAACAAAAGATTGTACTTAAAAGTGATGTTATTGAAACCAGAAGTTTTCATAAGTATTACTTGTTTAAAAATTAATTGAATAATATTAAATTATAATGTAATAAAAAAAATATCACTCATTTATTATAGATCAAAAAAAGGGAGTAATTTTATGAAAATTTGTGACAGACCAGAATTTAAGAGTAAAAAACCACCACTAACTTTTAGAGAAAATGATCTAGTTTTGAACGCAGTAAAAAAAATGTCAAAAGAAAATTATGGTTCTGTTGTTATTACAGACAGTAAAAAAATAGTAAAAGGAATTGTAACTGAGAGAGATTTAATGAAGAGATTATTAAATAATGAGATGAACCCTAAAACAACAAAGTTAAAACAAATAATGACAAGTCCTGTTAAGTTAGCAGATAAAGATGATGAATTAGTTGTTTGGTTAAGGCAAATGTCTAATGAGAGATTTAGACACGTTCCAGTTGTAGATAAATCAGGAAAATTGATTAATATAATGTCGCAAGGTGATTTTGTTTCGTATACTTGGCCCAATTTACTATACCAAGTAAAGGAGTTAGCAAAAGAAGGTTACCCTCGCATAAATCAAGTTGCAATAATTTTGCTTGGTGTTTTGTTTTATACAATAGTATTAATGTATGCTTTCGATACCTTAGGGAAATAATAAAAGCAACTGATCAGTTTGATTTTTTAATTGTTTCATTTTATTACAATCTTGCCTACCATACCCATATCTTTGTGACTTAAATGATTTATTTTATTTTTAACATTACATTCAAGATCATTAAATTCGCCAGTTTTTACAGGAACAAACCACCATTCCAGCTTATATGACGGAAAAACTTCAACTTCTCGAATTGTTCCCTTTATTTCTGCAACTTTTTTTTCCCCCAATACTAATTGAACCTTTCGAGTGAATATAGAATCTGAAAATTTTGTTGAAGTAAAATAATGTTTGGCATCACTTTGATTTATCAACTCTAACTTATACAGTTTTCCAACATTAAATTCTAAAATCGATGGCTCAAAGAAATAACTTGTATTATTTTGTCCTTTAAAAAAAACTTTTTTTGTAATAGGTTTTTGCTTAGTAAGATCACCTGAGTATAGAATAATTTCCTTAAAAAAAATACATACAAAAAATAAAAAAAAAAATATCCTAAACATTTTTTTTTTTTAGACCTAAATCTATTTTAATTCAAGGTTTTTTATGTTTAAACGCTTTTTTTCTTTTGGGAAAACATTTCTTACAAATCTCACATGAGTTTCCATGACAGCCTCTTGCTGTGCAAAATTCTCGTCCATAAAAAATAATTTGAAGATGAAGCCTATTCCATGATTCAACAGGAAATATTTTTTTTAAATCCTTTTCTGTCTGCTTTACATTTTTGCCATTTGTAAGCCCCCACCTTTGGGCGAGTCGGTGTATATGCGTATCAACGGGAAATGCAGGAATACCAAAGCCTTGTGAAATTACGACACTAGCAGTTTTATGTCCTACGCCGGGAAGTTGCTCAAGTAATTCAATATCTTTGGGTATAATACCTTTATATTTTTCAACAAGAATTTTTGACAACGATTTGATTGCTCTTGATTTTTTTGGTGCTAACCCACAAGGTCGAATAATTTCATAAATTTTTTTCAAATTAATATTTTGCATTTTTGATGCGGAATTAGCCAATTTAAATAATTTTGGCGTTACTTTATTAACCCTTTCATCAGTACATTGAGCACTTAATAAAACAGAAATTAAAAGCTCATAAACATTTTTATGATTTAAAGGAATAGGTGTTACAGGGTATAGATTTTCAAGAAAATTCCTAATAAAAACTGCCCTATCACGTTTTTTCATCTCAAATCTAATTACTTTTTAAATTCTTTTAATGAAAAATTGTAAACTTTACTAAACTGTTCTGAAATAAAACTATCCGAAAATTTTCTAATTACTAATTCTCTACTATTATTACCCATAAGCTCAATTTTTTTTTGGTCAGACATTAGTGCTCTGATATTATGTGCCAATTCTAAATAATTTCTAGGTTTGCAATTTAATCCATTATGCTCATGAATACTTATCTCTTTACATCCTGCCACGTTGCAAGAAATTAAAGCTAAACCACAACTTGCTGATTCAAGTAGACTTTTTGGAAAACCCTCCCGATAAGATGGTAATATTCCAATCTTTGACTCTCTTATGTATTTTATAACATTTCTTTTGGAGTCAATCCAAGTTAATCCATCAAGTTTATTAAATTCTTTAAGTTGTGAATGAGATAAAGTTGCCCTGTTACCTTGATCTAATCCTCCAAGCAATAAAAGTTTAAAGTTAAAATTTTTTGATTTTAGGTATTTGAATGCTTCAACAAGCTCAATTATTCCTTTGTCAATTAACATTCTAGAATGCAGAATTAAATCATATTTCTTTTTTATTTTTTCATCAGGACAAAATTCATTTACGTTAACTCCTGATCCAGGAATAATAAAAGTTTTACATTTACTAATTATTTTTTTATTCTTAAAAAAATTGTAGTCATCCTTGTTTTGAAAAACCACTATATTATTTTTTCTTTGTAAAAAAAATTTAAAAATTTTTTCAACCATTAGTTTTAGTATAAAAACTTTAATTCCTTTATTTATAAAAAGATAACCTAAGCCAACAATACAGTGTACTCTAATGACTTTTGGAAAAAATATTGAGCTCAAACAAGCATAAATAACTGGTTTCAATGCAATACTTTGAATAATATCAGGCTTAATTTTTTTTAAAATGTAAAAAAAATTCACCATTTTTATGATCTCTTTGAGAATGTTTACATTTTTTCTATCGAAATTAAAACTTAATACTTTTATTCCATGTTTTTCAATTTTTTGAATAAGATTTGAAGTTTTACATATCACAAAAACTTCAAACCCTTCTTTGACAGCTTTTTTTGCATGCGGTAATTTATGGGTTAAAAAATATTGATCTTCACTTACAAAGTATAAAAGTTTATATTTTTTCATATATTTTTATTTAATATTATAATGTTTGCATATTTAATAATCGGTACTCTTTTTTTATTTCTTGTTTTTTATTTTCTTAATAAAATTTTTAATTTACCCCATAAAATTTTTAGAAAATATACAAAATTATTTTTTCTATTTATAATTATCTCAATAATACTTTTTTTGATCAGAATAAACCCAAATTTTATTTCTATCCTTCCAGGTTTAGTAATTTTTTTTATTAGGTGGAAACCTGTAATAGATTTCTTAAAGAAGTTATTAATTTCTTCCCACCATAGAAAAACAAATAATAACAAAATGAGTAGAGATGAGGCTTTAAAAATTTTAGGCTTATCAAATAATGCTACAAAAAAAGAAATATTAGATAGTTATCATTTATTAATTAAAAAAAATCACCCTGATCTTGGAGGATCTGATTGGATAACATCACAACTTAATAAAGCAAAAGAAACGCTTTTAGGTTGAGATTTTAAATGGTTTTGATAGTGTAGAATTTCAAAATATATTTGTAGTGCATAATAAAATAAAAAAAGCAATTTTTCCTGTAGCTGGTTTAGGTACCAGATTTTTACCCGCTACTAAGTGCGTTCCAAAAGAAATGTTAACTGTTTTGGATAAACCTGTAATCGAATGGGCCGTAACAGAAGCCCATGAAGCAGGAATTGAACAAATTATATTTGTGTCATCGTCAAAAAAGAATTTGTTACTTGAACATTTTGATCGATCAAATATTCTGGAAAATTCTCTTTTAAAAAAAAAAAAACATAGAGAAATCGAATTAATTAAAGTTCAAACTCAATTAGGCGAAATTATTACAGTTATTCAAAATGAACCAAAGGGTTTGGGACATGCAATTTGGTGCGCAAGAAATTTGATCGAAAATGAAAAGTTTGCTGTTATTCTTCCTGATGATATCATTAGATCAAAAAAGCCTGTTATTAAACAGATGATTGATTTAGAAAAAAAAATTAATGGATCTATCTTGGCTGTTGAAGAAATTGAAAAAAGCGAAACACATAAGTATGGCATCATTGATATCAAAAAGAAAAAAGATGATTATTTTTTTTTAAAAGACATTGTAGAAAAGCCAGACCCTAAAGATGCTCCTTCAAATTTATCAGTTATTGGTAGGTATATACTAGATCCAAAAATTTTTACTTTTTTAAATAAACAGAAAATTGGTTTTGGGGGAGAAATCCAACTTACTGACGCAATTCAATATTTAATTAACAAAAAAAAAGTATTTGGATACAAGTTCAAGGGTCAAAGATATGATTGTGGCAGTAAATTGGGTTTTATAAAAGCAAACCTAGGGTTTGGTTTCAATGATGAAGAAATAAAAAACGAATTATTAAAATTTGTGGGTAAAATATGAAAATTTCTATAATCGGAACAGGGTATGTTGGATTAGTTTCAGGAACTTGTTTAGCTGAATTTGGTATGAATGTCACTTGCATTGACAATGACAGAGAAAAAATACAAAATTTGAATAATGGGATAATACCGATTTATGAACCTGGACTTGAAGATCTAGTTAAAAAAAATATAAATGAAAAAAGAATAAAATTTGTCACAAACTTGTCTGACGGAATTAAAAATTCTGAAGCAATTTTTATAGCAGTTGGCACTCCATCAAGAATTAAAGATGGTCACGCTGACTTGTCATATGTATTTAAAGTTGCCGAAGAAATTGCCGAGTGTTTAAAAGATTATGCTGTAGTTGTAAATAAATCTACTGTCCCGGTTGGAACAGGAAGAAAAGTATTTGATATTATAAAAAAAAAAAATAAAGATCTTGAATTTGATGTTGCTTCTAACCCTGAATTTTTAAGAGAGGGTTCAGCAATCAACGATTTTATGAGACCTGACCGAGTTGTTATAGGTTGTGAAAGTAACAGAGCTAAAAAAATTTTAAGTGAAATTTACAGGCCATTGTATTTGTTAGAAACACCCATACTGTTTGCCAAAAGAGAAACCGCAGAATTGATTAAATATGCAGCAAATTCTTTTTTAGCAACCAAAATTACATTTATAAATGAAATTTCCGATTTATGTGAAAAAGTTGGAGCTAATGTTAGTGATGTTTCAATTGGGATTGGATTAGATGGAAGGATTGGAAAAAAATTTTTACATCCTGGTCCGGGCTATGGTGGTTCCTGTTTCCCAAAAGATACTCTAGCCCTTGTAAAAACTGCGCATGATTATAAGTCCCAACTCGGAATTGTAGAACATGTTGTGAAAAGTAATGATTTAAGGAAAAAAAATAATATAAATTTAATTAAAAGGGCATGTTTTAATCAAATTAAAGGAAAAAAAATAACAATTCTTGGTCTTACTTTTAAACCTAATACTGATGACATGAGAGATAGTCCTAGTCTAATTTTAATACCAAAATTGCTTGATGAAGGATGCCATATATGCGCATACGATCCAGAGGGTCTAGAATCAGCAAAAAAAATCTTTAATGATAACAGAATATCTTGGTTTACTGAAACTTACTCTGCAATGGTAGATTCAGATATTTTAGTTATTTTAACTGAATGGAACCAGTTTAGAGCTCTAGACTTCAAAAAAGTTAAAAGTTTGTTAAAAACGCCTATTTTGGTAGATTTTAGGAATATTTATGATCCAAAAGAAATGAGAGAAAAGGGTTTTAATTATTTTTCAATTGGGAGACCGAAAGAACTTTTTTTATGAAACATTTTTTTGATCCAACAATAATAAGAGAATACGATATAAGAGGTATTTATGGAGATACTCTAAAGAAAGATGACGCACAAATAATTGGTCATATTTTTGGGTTAAGTTTAAAAAAAAATAAAACTGTAAATATTTGTTGTGACGGTAGAAAATCTTCGCAACCATTAAAAGAAGAATTAATTAAGGGTTTATCTCAAGTAGGTTGTAATATCATTGATATAGGCGTAGGCCCTACACCAATGTTATATTATTCAAATTTTTTAAACAACAGTGAAGCCGGAATCATGATAACAGGTTCGCACAACCCACCAAGTCATAATGGATTTAAAATTGTAAAGGATAAAGTATCATTTTTTGGAGTTGATCTGAAAAACCTTGCAAAATCAGCACAAAATTATGATTTTGTTGAAAAAAAATCATCTTATAAAAAAAACGATATAGAAGATAAATATGTAAATATGTTGATAAAAAATCTCAATCAAGAAAAAAATCTGAATGTTGTCTGGGATGCGGGAAATGGTTCTGCAGGAAAAGTAATGAAGAAAATTGCAAATCATATAAAAGGTGAAAAAATTTTATTATATGAAGATATTGACGGAGAGTTTCCAAATCATCATCCCGACCCGTCTGATCAGGATACACTTATAGATCTTATTAAATCAGTTAAAGAAAATAAAATGGACTTAGGTATTGCTTTTGATGGAGACGGTGATCGTATTGGAGTTGTTGACAATTTAGGTAATGTAATACCAGGAGATTTGCTTTTACTTTTATTGGGTATTGATGTACTTAAAAAAAAAAAGGGAGCTTGCATAATCGGCGACGTAAAGTGTAGTCAAGTTCTTTTTGATGAAATTAAAAAAAATGGGGGTAGAGCAGTTATGTCTAAGACAGGACATAGTTTAATTAAAGATTGTATGAAAAAAGAATCGGCTGATTTAGCTGGTGAGATGAGTGGGCACATCTTTTTTGCTGATGACTACTATGGCTTTGATGATGCATTATATGCATCAATAAGACTTATAAATATCTTATCTCAAAACAAAAAAAAATTAGCAGACTTAATTTTTCAATTTCCTAAATTGTATAATACCCCTGAAATAAGAATTCATTGTGATGATAAAGAAAAATTTAAAATTATTGATGAAATAATATCCAATCAAAAGAATAACAACTATTCAGCCATAGATGGTATAAGAGTTAAAGATGAAAAAGGATGGTGGTTAATGAGAGCTTCGAATACACAAGCTGCTATCGTCTTAAGATGTGAGGCAAATACGTCAGAGGAATTAAGCTATATAAAAAATAGAGTAAAAGAAGAATTGAAAAGAGTTAAACCTGAATTAGTAGAACAAATTACTTGAAAATAATAAATATTTTTTCTATTTTTAAATTATGACTAAATGTAATTCCAATGGTAACTCTAATTTTGATAATGACAATCTAAATGATGTGGCATTAGTTACAAAAGAGGAAATAAAAGTTAAGAAACCGAAATTGTATAAGGTCATTTTACTAAATGATGATTATACGCCAATGGAATATGTTGTTAATTTACTAAAGAGTATTTTTAGTAAAACACAAGGTCAAGCAGTCAATATTATGTTAACAGTTCATCAAAAGGGGTCTGGTGTTTGTGGTGTTTATACGTTGGAGATTGCGGAGACAAAAGTTGAGACAGTAATGAAAAAAGCGAAAAGTGACCAACATCCTTTACAATGTATTTTGGAGAAAGAGTAATGTTATCAGAAGAACTTGAAAATACCCTACAAAGAGCTTTAGATAAGGCTATTGAACTAAAACATCAGTTTATAACTTTAGAACATTTGCTATTTGCGTTGCTTGAAGATAAGAATGCTTTAAACATTTTTAACGCTTGCAAAGTAAATATTGAAATCCTAAAACGAGAAGTCGAGGGTTTTCTCAAAAAGAATTTATCAGATTTAGTATTATCATCAAAAAATGATCCAAAACCAACCTTAGGGTTTCAAAGAGTAATACAAAGAGCTGTTATACACGTACAGTCTTCAGGTAAAAGAGAAGCTAATGGTGAAAATATTTTAGCAGCTATATTTTCAGAAAGAGAATCTCATGCTGTTTATTTTTTACAAAAACAAGATTTGACTAGGCTAGATGTTATTAACTATATTTCGCATGGTATAAAAAAATCTGAAGAGTCTGATAATGATGACAGTATTTTTGAAAATACTACTGAGGCAAAAGATAACACAGAAGCTCCCAAACAAAACTTTTTAGAAAATTATTGTTCTAACTTAAATCTAAAAGCTAAGGATAATAAAATTGATCCAGTTATTGGAAGGAAAGATGAAATCTCAAGAACTATTCAAATACTATCTAGACGCAATAAAAATAACCCAATTTTTGTTGGAGATCCTGGAGTCGGCAAAACTGCACTTGCTGAGGGTCTGGCAACTGAAATTGTAAATGGAAATGTTCCAAAAAACCTAGAAGATTGTATTATTTTTTCTCTAGATCTTGGTGCTCTTGTAGCTGGAACAAGATATAGAGGTGATTTTGAAGAAAGATTAAAAAAAATTATTCAAATATTTGAAAAGAATGAGAATTATATAATATTTATTGATGAAATACATACTTTAATTGGAGCAGGCGGAACTAGCTCTGGAACAATGGATGCCTCCAACCTCTTGAAACCAGCATTATCAAAAAGGTCATTAAGATGTATTGGATCAACAACGTATTCAGAATTTAGGAATTTTTTTGAAAAGGATAGAGCACTGAGTAGAAGGTTTCAAAAAGTTGATGTAGACGAACCATCAACATCAGATAGTATTAAAATTTTAGAGGGTATAAAAAGCTACTACGAAGAATTCCATAATGTAAAATTTTTAAAAGGTTGTTTTAAACTAGCTGTTGAATTATCTAACAAATATATTTCTGATAGAAAACTTCCTGATAAAGCTATTGATGTTATTGACGAAGCTGCAGCTGCTGTAAAAATTGATATTAGAAAAGATAAATCAGTTTCTGAAAAAGATATTGAAAAAATTATTTCTAGAATGGCAAAAATTCCCGAAAAGACAATATCATCATCAGATAAAATTAAGTTTAAGAATTTAGAAAGAGATTTAAAAACACTTATTTTTGGACAAGACAATGCTGTTGAATCCCTTGCATCTGCAGTTAAACTTTCAAAGGCAGGTCTAAGTAATTTAAATAAACCTATAGGTTCTTATTTGTTTACAGGTCCAACAGGTGTTGGTAAGACAGAATTAGCAAGACAATTAGCAAATATCTTGGGGATAAATCTTGTCAGATTTGATATGTCAGAATATATGGAAAGGCACAGTATTTCAAAACTTATAGGTGCTCCTCCAGGATATGTTGGATATGATCAGGGTGGAATGCTCACAGATGCAATTGATAAACAACCGCATTCAGTATTGTTATTAGATGAAATAGAAAAAGCGCATCCAGATTTATTTAATATTTTATTACAAGTTTTCGACTACGGGAAACTTACTGATCATTTGGGAAAAACAGTAGATTTTACCAATACTATTGTAATAATGACTAGTAATGTTGGTGCGAGAAATTTATTTAAAGAAAATATTGGTTTTCTTACACAAAATACACCAATTAATATAGATGAGTCTTTAAATGACTACTTTAGTCCAGAATTTAAAAATAGATTAGACGCAATAATTCAGTTTGATAAACTTAATGAGTTGAATGCTATGAGGGTGGTAGAAAAATTTGTTTTAGAGTTAGAGACAGTTTTTTCTGAAAAAGATTTAATATTAGAAATTTCATTCAAAGCAAAAAAATGGCTTTTGAATAAAGGTTTTGATCCTTCTAATGGTGCAAGACCTATGGCTAAGATTATCAGTCAGTATATAAAATCACCAATAGCTAATGATTTACTAGATGGAAAAATAAAAAGTGGGCAAAAAATAGTAGTTAATATTGACAATAAAAAAGATAAATTAGACATTAAAGTGGGTAATTCAAAAAATAAAAAAGTTTTGAAAAAACAATAGTATTTATTTATATGGTACTCTTTCTTTTAGATAATTCATATTTTGAATAATTACTTTTTTTTCTCTTTCTAAATAATCTTCAATTGCTTCTCTCATATGTTCTTTTTCAATCCAATGGTTACTATATGTAAAATTAGGAGAATATCCTCTTGAAATTTTATGCTCACCCTGAGCTCCAGCCTCTATTACCTTAATTTTATTATTAATTGCAAATTCTATCGACTGATAATAACAAAGCTCAAAATGCAAGTTTGGAATATCTCTAACACATCCCCAATACCTTCCAAATAACTTATCATTACCTATAAAATTAAGTGTACAAGCTATGTTTTCACCTTCAGAATCTTTGGCTAAAATCAAAAGGATTTTTCTTTTAAGTTCAGTGTCAGATAGAAATTTGAAAAAACTGTAATTTAAATATTTATAAGACCATTTCTTGTCAATTGTAGATGAGTAACAGTTGTAAAAAAAGTTCCAATCAGATTTCGAGATTTCATCACCTTTTAGATGAAAAATTTTGATATTTAAATTTTTAATATAATTTCTTTCCTTAATTATATTTTTTTTTTTTTTGTTTTAAGAGTTTCCAAAAAATCATCAAATGTTCGATAGTCATGGTTTATCCAATGATATTGAATACCTATTCTTTGCAAAAAATTATAATTTTTGAGTACATCTGATTGTTTTTTATCAATAAAATTTAAATGAAAAGAAGAATGTCTTTGGTCCTCTAGTTCATTTTTTAAAATCGGAATAATATCATCTAAAATATTTATGGAATTTTTATCATAAAAAATTCTATTACCATTTACAGGTGTAAATGGAACACCTGCAAGAAGTTTAGGATAGTAATTCATACCTAATCTATGGTAAGCATCTGCCCATGCATGATCAAAAACAAATTCTCCATTTGAATTATATTTTCTAAATGCAGGAACTATGCATATAGTTTTTTGATTTTTCTTAATAATAAAATGGTTTGGTTCCCAGCCTGTTTCAGTTTTGGTGCAACCACTTTGTTCTAGACTATTTAAAAAATCATAATTAAATAAAGGGGTATCCTCTTTAACAAGTGGGTCCCATATTTTTTTTTGGAGTGAACAAATACTGTTTATTGATGAAATTTCCAATTTATAATCTTTCTTATTATAATATTGCAAATAATCCTTCTATTTCAACTTGAGAATTTTTAGGAAGTGTTTTTACGCCAACTACACTTCTAGAATGAATTCCTATTTTTTTTCCAAGTACATCAATAATTAAGTTAGAAGCCTCATCGAAAATTGAAGAATGATCAAAGAAGTTATCTTCACATTGAAGATATCCCTTAATATTGATGGTTTGAATTACTTTTTTTTTTTTTTCTGAAATTGCTGAATTTAAAACCCACAATAAATTTGATGCCGCAAGTCTGATTGCTTTTTTTGTTTTTTTCATATCACTTTTCTCAGAGATTTGACCTGTATATGAGACCTTGCCTTTAGATATAGGTAGCTGTCCGGAAATGTATAACTGCTTGTTATAAATTATATAAGGATTATAATTTGCAAATACAAAATTTTTTTCTGGTTTTGCGAACCCGAGTTTTAGTAGTTTATTTTCAATATCGTTCAAGTTTTTTGCTTATAATTACAAGACAAACAATGTAATTGACCAAGTTCTCTGTATATTGTGAAATTCCCGCATCTTTTACAAGGGTCTCCTTCAAAGTTAAAATTTTTGCCCTTTTTAAAATCTTTCGAATTTAGGTTTTTGTCTGTGTTTGATATTAAAGTTAAATTATTATCGAATATTTTCTTCCTAACGTAGCCCTTACTAGTAAAAGATAATAAAACTTGTTCAGCATCTTTTTCATTATTATCTGTTTTAAATTTAGGAACTAATTCCGTTGTTTGGTCACTTTCATTGATATTACTAAAATCATCTCTACCAAGATATGAAATTGCTAATTCTTTAAAGATATAATCTAAAATTGATGTGGTAAATTTAATTTCCTCATTACCCTCAACTTTTCCTGAAGGTTCAAATTTTGTAAATGTGAAAGCTTCAACAAATTCCTCAAGTGGAACACCATATTGCAGCCCTATAGATATTGATATAGCGAAATTATTCATTAGACTTCTAAATGCAGCGCCTTCTTTATGCATATCAATAAAAATCTCTCCTAAAGAACCGTCCATATATTCACCTGTCCTTAAATATACTTTATGATTATTAATTGCTGCTTTTTGAGTGTAACCTTTTCTTCTTTGAGGAAGCTTGTTTCTCTTTATCTCTGTATCTTCATTTAAACCATTAGATAAGTTTGCAAACAGTTCTTTAAAAAGCGAGATTTGAGATAACATTTTTTTTCTGTCATCTTCTGAATTTAATTTTTTGGAATATTTCTCTTGATTGTCCAAAAATTTATCTATTAGTTTTTTTATATCTTTAATATTTTCCATAATACTTTATATTTTTACATATAATTAAGATGACTATATCATATAATAAAATATTTTTAAAAATATACAGCTATTTTTTTGCAAATAGTATTGGTGAAGATGATTACGGTAATTCATACTTCATAGATAAAAGAAAATCTCCTGCAAATAATAGCAGGGAGAGAAGGTGGGTTATTTATTTTGGTGAAGTAGAAGCCAGTAAAGTGCCTCCAGAGTGGAATGCTTGGTTACATCATGTTACAGACGAAATACCAAAAAAAAAAACAAGAAAACCAAAATGGATAAAAAAGCACTTACCTAACCAAACAGGAACTGCAAAAAGTTTAGATACTAAATCATTAAATAATAAAATTTACACTTCATGGAAACCTGATGACCAGAAATAGATTAAACTTTTTTATTGGAATAATTTTTATAATTTTTTGTATTTCAATCATAAAGTATAATAAAAATATTAATATTGATTCTTTTACTATCAAAGCTCAATTTAACAGGATTGATGGATTAGAAAGAGGATCTAGTCTAAGATTATCTGGAGTCCAAATTGGAGAGGTTCAAAGTATTTCAATTAGTAACAACAAGCCGGTAGTTTATTTCAAAATTGATAAAAATCTTATGATTCCAGTTGATTCTTCAATTTCTATTCAAACTGATGGTTTATTTGGAAATAAATATGCTATAATCGAACCAGGAGGATCTGTGGAAAGTATGAATAATGGAGATCAGATTATCTTTACTGAAGATTCAATCTTAGTAGAAGATTTACTGAGAAAAATAATCAATTTAGGAGAAAGTAAATCCAAAAAGGAAAACTTATGAAAGAGAATTATTTTGAAACCTTGCTTGGAACTATAATATTGATATTTTCGATTATAGCTCTTTATATATTTTTTAAAGGAACTTCAATACACGAAAACAATAATACAATAAGTCTAAGTGCAAAATTTTTAAAGGCTGGCGGGGTTATTGTAGGAAGTGATGTAAAGCTAAGAGGAGTTAAAATAGGAACTGTTTCAAAAGTATATATTGATGATGAATTTTTTGCAGTTATAGATTTTTTTATCGATAAGAGATTCAATCTACCAAATGACAGCCAAGTAAGTATAAATAATGATGGATTGTTGGGTGGAAAATACTTGTCAATTATTCCGGGTACTTTTGAAGCTGAAATTATGAGAAATGATGACGAATTTTCAAACGTAGTTGATTATGAATCAATTGAGGACCAAGTTAGTAAAATTATTTTTCTAGCTACACAATGAACAAAATTAAAAAAAATAAATACATTTGGCTTGATAAGTCACATAGAGTAATTTCTTGTGATGAAAAATTAAAAATTTTAAATGAAAATATCTTAGAATTAGAAAACAATTTTCAAAATATTTTCGATGATGCTGTTATAATGGGTTGTGATGAAAAAGATTTTAAAAAAAAAGTAGTTGCAATTGTAAACAATTTAAAATTTTCTTTTGATAAATAGTGATTATATTCATTTTTATTGCCTGTTTAATAACTAATTTTGTTTTTGCCGATGATCTAGAAATATTCGAAGATCAAAAAAAAGAGGGTGCTCATCTACAAATTCTAAATAAATCTACAACTAAAATTTATTCTTTAAAATTGCCACTAGGTCAGTTTTTTAAGCTTTCTGAAAAAGAGCTAGCTGTATATCAATGTATTCATCAAGATAGAAAAAAAGGTAATGATCAGATTGCTTTAATAAAGTTTGTATCTGGAAGAAATGACAAAAATTTTCTCGGTTGGCTATTTAAATCCTCTCCATCATTGATAGCTATAGAGGATGAAATATATGATTTTAGGTTATTAGGATGTTTATCAGAGGATCCTTTGTATCCTGAATTTCAAGAAATTAAATAAAATATTCTAGAACATCTTTTTTAATCTTATTTGGAAATACAGCATCCTCTTTAATGTTTTTGCCCAGCAACATCAAGTATTCTTTTCTAGTTATTTCAATTGCTCCAAATTGTCGAAGATGATTTGTAATGTATTGAGTATCTAAAATATTAAAGTTACCCTCTTTCAAAAAAGCAACTAAATATACTAGCGCAACTTTACTTGCATTATCTATTTTACTAAACATACTTTCTCCAAAGAAAATCTTACCTAGTTGTACACCATATAAACCTCCTACTAATTTTTCATCTAGATATGATTCAATTGAGGTGGCCATTCCTAATTTATTTAACTCAAGGTAGCTATTAACAATCTCTTCATTTATCCACGTTTCCTTTCGTTTATTATTTAGTTCCGAGCAATTTTGTAAAACACCTAAAAAATCATTATTTATTTTGATTGAAAATTTATTCTTTTTAATAATTTTTCTTAGGCTCTTAGAAATTGCAAAGTTTTGTACATTGATGATTCCTCTATATTCTGGACTAACCCAATAAATGTAAGGGTTATTTTTTGACTCAGCCATCGGAAAAATCCCTTTTTTATAACCATCAATTATGGAGTGTGCAGTTAAAAACATCAGAGGTTTTCCAACCAATTTATATCGTAATTAGCAGATAGGAACTGTTTTTCTTTAATAATCTTTTGGTACAAAGGTATAGTAGTATCTATGCCGTCTATGACAAACTCAAGTAAAGCTCTATTTAATCTTAAAAGACATTCCTCTCTATTTTTTCCATGAATGATTAGTTTCGCGATAAGACCATCGTAATAATTTGTGATTTTTAAACCATTATACAGTCCTGAATCTATTCTAATTCCAGGTCCTCCAGGGACATGATAATTTGTAACATCTCCAGACGAAGGAAAGAAACTTTCCGGGTTTTCAGCATTAATTCTACATTCAATTGAATGACCATTTATAGTTAGATTTTTATTAATAAATGAAACTTTATTTCCATACGCTAAACTTATTTGTTCTTTTACTAAATCTATTCCATACACCATTTCAGTTATGGGATGTTCAACTTGTAATCTGGTATTCATTTCTATAAAATAAAATTCTTCATCTTGATAGAGAAACTCTATTGTTCCAATATTTTCATAGTTTAATTTTTTCATTGCTTTAACACATATTTCAGAAATTTCTGCTCTCTCATGATTTTTCAATATAGGAGAGGGGCATTCTTCAATAAGTTTTTGATTTCGCCTTTGAATTGAACAATCCCTTTCACCTATGGAGAAAATATTACCAAACTTATCTGATAGAACCTGAATTTCAATATGTCTGGGATGGGTTAGATATTTTTCAATATAAACAGAGTCACTTCCAAAACTTTGTTGAGCCTCAGTTTTTGCAATAAAAAATTTTTGTTTTAATTCTTCCTCAGAGAAAACTTTTTTGATTCCTCGTCCACCACCACCATTTGTAGCTTTGATTAAAAGAGGAAAGCCAATTTCTCTGGCAACTTTAATTGCCTCTTGATGTGTTTTTACATCTCCTGTACTTCCTGGAAGAATAGGAATACCAATTTCTTTAGCTTTTTTTTTTGCAAGTATTTTATTTCCCATTATGTGAATATGTTTTTGTTTTGGTCCTATAAATACAAATTCATGGTCATTAACAATCTTTACGAATTCTGCATTTTCAGAGAGCAGACCAACACCTGGATGAATAGCATCTACATTTGCAATTGTGGCAGCAGAAATTATGGAAGGAATATTTAGATATGAGTCTTTTACCGCAGCTGGCCCGATACAAACACTTTCATCTGCCAACCTTACATGCATAGAATTTTCATCAGCTGTCGAGTGCACGGCTACAGTTTTTATACCCATGTCCTTACATGCGCGATGTATTCTTAATGCAATTTCACCTCTATTTGCAATTAATATTTTTTTAAACATAGAACTATTCAATTAAAACCAATGGTTCTCCAAATTCAACAGGTGTTTGGTTTTCTACAAAAATCTTCTTAATTATTCCAGCCTTACTTGCAGTAACTTCATTCATTGTTTTCATTGCTTCAATAATTAAAAGAACTTGACCAATTTTAACTGTTTGTCCAATATCTATGAAAGTTTTCGAACCTGGCTCTGGTGATAAATATACAGTTCCTACAAGTGGTGCTTTAATAATATTTTCTAAATTATTTGTCTCCTCAGATTCTTTTTTTTCTAAATTTGGATTAGGATTAAGTTGTGAATTGATTTCCAAACCAATATTTTTTTTTAGTTTATAAGTATTATTAGAATCTGAAAACTCAAATTCTGATAATCCAAATTCTTTCATAAGTTGAGATATTTCTTTTACTAAAGATTTATTTATTTTACTCATTTGATTTTTCCAACATATGTTTTATAGCAAAAATTGCTGTAATGTAAACTTTATGACCTAAGCCAGAAATAATACCGTCAACAACAGGACTGATAAAGGATATATTTCTAAAATTTTCTCTGCTGTAAGGGTTTGAGATATGTATTTCTATTTTTTTACAACTTACAATTTTTAAGCTATCATGAATTGCAATTGAAGTGTGGGTTAATCCAGCGGCGTTAATTATAAGTCCAACATATTTGTCTTCCATATTTTGCAAACATTCAATAATTTCTGATTCTGAATTACTTTGGAAAAAAGTAATTTCATAGTTAATTTTTTGGCTGAATTCTTCACAATCGTTCCTTATTTGAGAGAGAGTTTTTTTTCCATATATTTCAACTTCTCTTTTTCCTAACATATTTAAATTTGGTCCATTAATAATCAAAATTTTATTCATTTTTTTCTTTTTGTTCTATTAATATTTTAAGATCAGCTATTTGTGAAGAAATAATATTATCTTTGTTTTTTTGATTCATTTGGATAGCTCTGTTCAACTGTAATCTAGCATTTTTTATATCATTTAGTAGTAAAAACTTTTCACTTAAAGCTAAAGATGATTGGGAATATTTTTTCAATTTACCATAACATAGTGCTAAGAAATGCCAAGCATCCACTGGAAACTCTTCAACACTGATGTACTTTTTAAGTAAATCAATTGATTCTAAATAATTTTTTGTACCACCTGTCAAATATAATGCTTTTGCTAAACCAAAAAAAAAATGTCGTTCGCTTTTGATAAGGGTTAGAGCCTTTCTAAAATTATGAGAAGAGTTAAGACCTTCACCATGTTCGTAAAGTACTTGAGCTTTGATTTCGTAAAAATAAGGATTTTTGGGATCTGATTTAATACATTTGTTGATAAACTCTAAAGCTTTATTTTTTTTACCTTTTAGATGAGATTTTATGGAATTAGAATACCAAAATTCAACACTATTCTCATCATAGGTATTAGCAATGTACTCATCTGAGGATAAAAAACCATTTAGTTTAGCCTGTAAAAGAATAAATTTTTTTTCCAAATATGCGTTTTTATGATCAATTTTATCAACATGAAACTCTAATATTTTCTTTCTTTCACTCGATAAAGGATGAGTCATGTTGTAAGGGTTAAATCTAGAAATCCTTTCTTTTTTTTCAAGGATTTCAAATAATTCGAACATACCATTCGTAGAATATCCTGATTTTTTTAGAAGTTTAACGGCTGTTTGGTCTGCGAAGGACTCTTGATTTCTGGAAAAACTTAAAAATTGTTTTTGTCCAATGTTTTGTCCACCTAGCATTATTGCAGTTCCAGCATCTGGTGCTCCAGCTACTATTGCACCAACCGCTAAGATTGAGGATAAAACTGATGTAATTAAAGAATTATTGTATGCTCTATTTCGTTTATTTAAATGTCCACCTACTATGTGCCCAAATTCGTGAGCTATAACTCCAACTACCTGATTAACATTCTTTGTTTTAGTTAATAATTCAGTTGTCACAAATATTCTTGGTCCACTCGTAACAAATGCGTTGATATATGGTTGTTTATCAAGATAAAATCTGATATTTTTAGAATCAATTTCAATCAAATTAATAATTGGGTCAGAGATTTCTTTGAGAAAATTTTCAATTTCAGCATCACGTACTAGATTAACTTTTTGGCAAAATAATATTTGTGGAATAAAAAAAACTAGAATGACAAGTAATTTATCTAAATTTCTCATTAAGAAGTTATAATACAGAAAAAAAAAGTTTTTGATATGAATATAAAAAATTTTTACAAACCATCTAATAGATCATTTATCGAAAGCTTTCTTGTGATGGACGTACTTGCAAATTCGAAAAAAATTGAAGACTCTGGAAGAAAAATCTGGCATTTTGAACTTGGTGAACCTTCTCCTAAAACACCCAAATTGGTTACTGAAGAAGCAAAAAAATTAATAGATATGAATTTACCTGGGTATACCCCTTCAAATGGAATATTTGAGTTACGGAAATCTATATCTGACTTTTATTTAAAACAACATTTGTTACTGGACCCAGATTGTATATTTGTAACGACAGGTTCTTCAGGTGCATTTTTGCTAACTTTTTTATCATGCTTTGATCCTGGTGATGAAGTTCTAATATTTAATCCTTCCTATCCAGCTTATAAAAATATTTTAAATTCATTGAATATTAAAGTAATTGAAATTGAATCAGAGCCTGAAAAAAACTTTAATATTGATATTTATAAAGTTAAAAATTATCCCAATATTAAAGGTCTTATTATTTCAAGTCCTAATAATCCAAATGGACAAATTTTTACAAAAAGCGAGTTAGACTATATTTATGGATTTTGCAGTGAAAATAATATAATTTTAATCTCTGATGAAATTTATCATGGTATTGGAAATGAAAATGCTTATAATTCACTTATTACATATGGTGAAAAATGTTTTATAATAAATAGTTTTTCAAAGTATTTTTGTATGCCAGGATGGAGACTTGGTTGGGTTATAGTTCCGAAAAACTTTAGAAAAAACTTTTTAAAACTTTCTCAAAATTTATTTATTTCTTCAAATAATATTGCACAATATTCTGCTATTAGAGCCTTTGAATGTTTGGACGAATTTGAAGAAAATAATAAAATGTACAATATGAATAGAGAAATTGTTTCTGACACATTGAAATCCACACCTTGGAATAAATTCTCAAGATCAAATGGTGGATTTTATAGTTATATAAACATCTCTGATTTTTCTCAGAATTCCCTAGAAGTTGTAAACAAGTTATTAAATGATACAGGAGTCGCACTCACGCCTGGCATTGATTTCGATAAGAAGAATGGAAACTTGGCAATCCGATTATCTTTTTCAAACAAACACTCAATACTTAAAGAGGGTATGATTGTATTAAAAAATTGGATAAATGAAAATTATTGACTCCACCAACCTTGTTTTTTATTAGCATTTTTAATTTTTTCTTCCTTGTTATTCTTAAAATTTGATACTGATTTAACCTTTTGAATTTTTTCATTATTCTGCTTTGATTTTTTTTTTTGAATACCAATTTTATTAAAGTCAAGTGCTTTTGCTCGAAAACTTTTTCTTTTTTTTGGCAAAATGTTTTCTGTGTCTAGATTGTTTTTTTCATCTTTGATCTCATTATCCACAATAGTTTTATTTTTTTTGATGCCATGAACCTTAGAATTTTTTATTGAATTTTCTTCTTTAGAATGTTTTTTTTTAGGCATTTGGTTTTCTAGGAATTCTTGAGCCTTTATTATTTTTATTTCATCATTGCAATTATCATAAACAATTTCGTTACCACAAAAAATCGATGAATCTGAAGTTGCAAATAAAGAAAACTCAACAAGTTGAACCTTCTTTTTATATTTGACTTTTAGCATTTTTAAAAATTCTGATTTTTCTTTTTTTATATGTTCAATAATTTTTTTATTCGCTAGAATTTGAAGAAATTGACTTTTTGAGTAAATTAGCTTTTCCTCGCAAACTCTTAGGATTTGCATAGCTGAGAACTCTATACTATTTACAAACCCAACTCCATTACAGGCACTACAAAGGTTGGATGTTGCTGAGTTTATAACTTGCTTCAATCTTTGCCTTGACATTTCCAAGAGACCAAAGCTACTAATTTTTCCACATTGTACTCTTGCTCTATCTCTTTTAATAGAATCTTTTATTTTTCTCTCTACTTTAAAGTTGTTGGACCTTTCAAGCATATCGATAAAATCAATTACTATTAATCCAGCTAGATCCCTTAGTTTAATTTGTCTTGCAATTTCCTCTGCGGCTTCAAGGTTAGTTTTAAGAGCAGTATCTTCAATATTTCGTTGTTTTGTGTATCTTCCAGAATTTACATCTATTGCAACTAGTGCTTCGGTCTGGTCAATGACAAGATATCCTCCAGATTTAAGCTTAACGTTTTGTTTGTTGATTACGTTGATTTGATTTTCTAAATTATTCAATGCGAATAATGATCCATTTTTACTCTCATTATCAATGCTTATCAATTTTAGATAGTTAGGTATGAAAGATTTCATTATTTCTTTTGCTTTTTTAAAAACTTCTTTATCGTTTACAATAATTTCTTTAATACTAGAATCAAAATAATCTCTAATCGAACGTTTTAGCAAATTGCCTTCCTCATGTATAAGTTTCGGAGCTGTTGACTTGATTGTTGTAGAGGTAATTTGATTCCAAACTTTTAAAAGTGCTTTGTAATCTCGTGAAATATCAGTCTTCTTAACTTCTTGTCCAGCAGTTCTTATTATTACTCCCATACCCGTCTTGATATTAAGTGAATTTAATATCTCTTTAAGTTTTTTTCTTAATACAATATCAAAGATTTTTCTTGATATACCTCCACCTTTATTAGTATTTGGCATCAAAACACAGTATCTTCCAGCCAAAGATAATCTTGTTGTTACTGCCGCACCCTTATTTCCCCTTTCTTCTTTAACAACTTGTATGAGTATTACTTGATTTCTTTTTATCACTTCTTGAATAGAATATTTCCTGTGAATGGAATAAGGTTTAGGTTTATTAAATCTATTTTTTTTTATTTTTGGTTTTTTTAATTCAACTTCTTCAAATAACTCTTTGTCATCACTTGGTTTATAGTTAAAAAAGTCAATAACTCTATCTAAGAAAGATTTTTTTCCTAAGGTGTCAATATTTTCCGATTCAATATTTTTATTTTGATTTATTTCAAAATCATCTTCTTCAGTTGATTCTTCTGAATATCTGGAAGAGTTCTTATGTTCTTCAGCTAGGATTTTTTCCTTATCAGATGTTGGAATTTTAAAATAATCAGGATGAATCTCATTATATGCTAAAAAACCATGTCTTTGAGCTCCGTAATCAACAAATGCTGCTTGAAGAGAAGGTTCAACTCTGATAATCTTTGCTAAGTAAATATTACCTTTTGTAGGTTTTAATTTTAAGAACTCTGACTCATATTCAATTAATCTGTCATCTTCGATAATTGCCATTCTCGTTTCATCTTTTTGACTGGCATCCACAAACATTTTTTTTGACATTTTATCTCTCTAACTTTGTAAATTTTATTTTTTAAGTGCATTTTAATTTGTTATTTTTGGTAATTTATAAAAACTATTATCAATTACATTAAAAAAAAATCAAACATATTGTTTTTTTTTTTTTAAAATTACTATATATAGTATATTAACTTTTAAAATATTTAAGTTGTTTAATTTTAAAAATTTCCTCTTTTTTGTTTTATTTACTTTTTCTTTCGATCTTAAATCTATTGAAATACTTAATTATAGATTTGGCTTAGAAAAAGATATAAACCGAATTGTAGTTGATATCAACAAAAATACTGAGTTCAAACACTTTCTAGAAAAAAAAACACTCATTTTAGAATTTAAAGAAGAAATCCTTAAATCTAAAAATTTTCAAAAAAAACATAACATAGCTATAAAAAATATTTTTGTTAAGGATCAAAATCTTCTTGTTGTGGATTTTGAAAAAGACATACTTTTAAAAAATATTTTTTTTATAAAAAAACAAAAAGAAAAAAAACCAAGGATAGTGATTGATTTTAAGGAAATTAATACATCTAGTTTTAAAAAAAAAATTATTATTATTGATCCTGGACACGGAGGAAAAGATTCTGGTGCAATCGGTGTAGGTGGAATTCGTGAAAAAAAAATAACTTTATCTTTCGCAAAAAGAATAAAAAATAAACTTAAAAAAAACGAAAAATTTACGATTTATTTGACACGAAATAATGATAAATATTTAAAGCTCAGACAAAGAGTTGAATTTGCTAGAAGAAAGAAAGCTGATCTTTTTATTTCATTGCATGCTGATTATCATAGGAATAAAAATGTAAGCGGAGTTTCGATTTATACATTATCTGAAAAAGCATCAGATAAAGAGGCTGAAGCACTTGCAAGAAGAGAAAACAAAGAAGATTTAATTGATGGTTTAGATTTATCTGACGAATCAAAAGAAGTGGCTAACATTTTAATTGATCTTACTCAACGAGAAACAATGAATCAGGCAAGTTATTTTGTTAATTTTTTGATTAAAGAACTCAAAAAAAGAACTAAACTTTTACAAAGAACACATAGATTCGCAGGTTTTGCAGTTTTAAAAGCACCCGATATTCCATCTGTCTTGTTAGAAATGGGTTATATGTCAAATAAAAAAGATTCAAAATTATTAATGGATAAAAACTATCAAGAGAAATTAATAGATGGTATTATAATAGCAATGGACAAATATTTCCAATGGATAGAAAATAATAGATTAAATTAGAATTATGAAAAATAGGTATTTTTTAAATTTTTTATTTATTTTGGTAATATTAGCTGTAACAGGATTTATATTTATTTTTACGGTGTTGTGGTATTTCGGAAAAGATTTACCAAACTTTGAGAAATTAGAAAATTATGAACCGCCAGTTGTGTCTAGAATATATGCAGCTGATGGTAATTTTTTGGAAGAATATTCAAGAGAAAATAGAATTTTTTCATCCTATGAACAAATACCTAAACAATTAATAAATTGTTTTTTAGTGGCTGAAGATAGAAATTTTTTTAATCATTTTGGTTTTGATCTTAAGGGAATTTTAAGAGCTTTTTTAAAAAACTTGTCGAATGTTTTTAATGATAAAAGACCAGAAGGCGCATCTACAATAACACAGCAAGTTGCAAAAAATTTCTTATTGTCAGGTGAAATTTCTTATACAAGAAAAATTAAGGAGATAATACTTGCTTTAAGAATAGAAAATTTATTGACAAAAAATGAGATTTTAGAACTTTATTTGAATGAAATTTATTTAGGAAATAGATCCTATGGAGTTGTTTCAGCTTCAGCAAATTATTTTAATAAATCATTAAATGAACTTGAACTTCATGAAATGGCTCTATTAGCAGCATTACCAAAAGCACCAAGTAAATATAATCCATTTACTAACTCAAAAGAATCAATTGATAGGAGAAATTGGGTTTTATTCAGATTATTAGCTGAAGGTTTTATAGATTTAGAAAACCATGAAGAGTTTGTTAAAAAGGAATTAAAGCTACAAAAAAAAAATAAAATATTTAGAAGTAAAGCTTCATTTTTTAAAGAAGCTATTAGAAGGGAGATAATAGAAAACTATAGTGAAAAAAAACTCTATGATCAGGGGTTATCAATCATTTCATCTTTAGATACAAATTTACAACTTGTTGCTGAAAAAGTTTTCCAAAATGGTATTGAAAATTTTGATAAAAGAAAAGGATGGAGAGGAACTTCGGGAAACATTGAGATTGGAGACGATTGGAATAAAAATTTAAAAAAATTTAAAAAAAATAAAAATAATGTATCCCCAAATTTGTCAGTTATCTTAAAAATTAACCAAAACTCTTTAGAAGTAGGTAAAAGTGACGGATCAAAAATACAAATATTTAGGGAAAATTTAGGTATTTTAAGAAACAAATCTCTTGAAAATTTTGACAAATTGTTTAGTGAAGGGGATCTAATTTTAATTAGTAATGAAACTAATGATCTTTTTCAAACGCCTGATGTTAACGGAGGATTAGTTGTAATAGAAAATAGTTCTGGCAGAATATTAGCTATGGTTGGAGGATATGATTCAACTTCATCTTTCAACAGGGTGAATCAAGCTATGCGTCAACCAGGTTCTGCATTTAAACCTTTTGTTTATGCTACTGCATTAGAAAATAATTTTTCTCCAGTATCTAGAATTTTAGACGCACCAGTCATCATTGAAAATCCCACTAATAAAAAAAAATGGAGACCACAAAATTACGGAAAAAAATTTTTTGGATTGAGTACGCTTAGGTTAGGTATGGAGAAATCGAGAAACCTAATGACAGTGCGATTAGCAAAATTAGTTGGCCTAGATAAAATTAAAGATCTTTCTTTGGAGTTTGGAATTTATGATAAGTTTCCTAAACTAATGTCTTCAAGTCTAGGTTCCGTTGAAACCAGCTTGATAAAAATTGCCACTGGATACGCTATATTTGCAAATGGTGGTCATTACGTAAAACCCTCTTTAATAGACAAAATTCAAGACAGATATGGTGAAACACTTTACAAACAAGATAGAAGAACATGCAAGAGTTGTATTTTAGATTCTAGAAATTACACCGATGCTGATTTAAAAAATCTTGAAGTTTTTCCTCAAATTTTTGAAAATAGAAAAAAAGTTGTTTCTTCTGAAACTGCATTTCAAATTACTTCGTTATTAATGGGAGTAATTGAGAGAGGTACTGCAAAAAATCTTAATTTTTTAGATTTTCAGGTTGCTGGAAAAACTGGAACAACAAATAATAATCAAGATGCATGGTTTATTGGATACAATTCAGAAATAACGGTGGGAATTTATATTGGATATGATGATCCTAAACCTTTGGGTAAAAGTGAAACTGGTTCAAAAGTTGCTGCTCCAATTTTTGGAGATTTCATGAAAACTGTTTACTCAAAAAGAAAACCAATACCTTTTTTAGTGCCAGAAGGAATTAAGTTTGTAAATGTGGATATAAAAACTGGTATTCCATCGAATAAAAACTTTATCCAAGAATCTTTAAAGAAAGATTTTGATTTTAAAAAAGGAACGCAAAATTTTATCGTTGATGAAGATTTTGAAAACAAAGGATTTTATTAATGTCACAAGACAATAGAGAGCTCTCAAAAAAAATAGAGGTTTTATTTGAAAACCTGAGGGGGTATGTTTGAAAAAAAAAATATGGAAAACGATTTAATAGCTCTAGAAAAGGAACTTTTAGACGAGTCAATTTGGAACGATCATAAAAAATACAATGTTTTATTAAAAAAGAAAAATTTCATTAAAAATTTCTTGGATACTTTAACGGTTTTAGAAAAACTTTTTTTAGAAAAAATGGAATTGGTCAAACTAGCAGATGAGGAATTTGATACTGTTTTATTAGACGAACTCAATTTAGAATTGCATAAAATTTTCGACCAACTCAATTTAATCCAAATCGAGACTTTAATGAGTGGAAAAGCTGATCAAAAAAATTCTTTCATAGAAATTCATTCTGGAGCTGGAGGGACTGAATCTCAGGATTGGGTAGAAATGATATTGAGAATGTATACAAAATGGTGCGATTTTAAAAAATTTTCTTATGAAGTGATAGATCAAACAGATGGAGAAGAAGCTGGGTTAAAATCAGTTACTATCAAAATTAAAGGTGAGAGATCTTA
>MDTG01007578.1_pt1 | contig 34182 bp, 35 predicted proteins | sample 811421 | NCBI WGS metagenome assembly MDTG01 (sample SAMN05326645, study PRJNA326480) | marine metagenome | isolation source: seawater | place: Pacific Ocean: South East | collected 2011
AAATTTGCTCTTGCGCATTGTCTGTCTCCGTTGCGACAGACTCTCCATTCAAGTGCGGGACCAAATGGGTCTCAGGTCACTCCCCTGCCATCCTCCGCCCACAGCCAAGCGGAGGGGAGACCGATGGCGAAGATCCCGACGGATGAGCGCCTTCTGGCAGAGATCTACCGGCGCTATGAGCGCGCCTTTGGCGACTTCTCCGAAGAGAACAAGACCCGCTCCACAAAGATCTGGGTGCCGATCGATATCGACGTTCTGGCAAAACGCTTCCGCTGTGACCCGGACCTGATCTTCGGGCGGCTCTATTATCACATGAACGCCAAATACGGCTCGCACACCGGCGATGGCGACAGTGTGAACGTGTTCAGCCTGCGCATCGGGCGGGATGCGCACTGCGTGAACTTCCCCCTGCTGGCCAGCGTGCTGGCGGATCTGCAGGAAGACACTAAACGCTTCCGCGTCTCCACCCGCATGGCGGCGCTGTCGCTGATCGTGTCAGCGGCGTCCATCCTGATCGCGATCTTCTGGAAAGGCGGCACCGTGATGCTGCCCTGAGGATAGCGACGGGCCTGTCCCCTGCTCCATCCCTGTAATGACGGCAGACGGCAGCGCGCCTGTCCGACAGGCTGGCGGGCGTCGCATGCTGGGGCGCATGAATCCGAGCCTTCGCACCTATTTCGACTTTGTCGTGCCGCTGTTCTGGCCATGGCTGGTCTGGAACCTGCTGCGCCTTGCCCGCTGGCATGAGCGCAGCGGGCGCGAAGCCCTGTGCATGGTGGACCGGTTCGGCAATATCCGCTTTGTCCGGATATCCGATCCGCCACCGCCGGATGATCTCTACACTTATGATGCGCCGCGCATGGCGGCATGGGACGATCCTGCCCTGGGCAGCGATGTGCCGGCCTGTCTTCACGCTCGTCTGGGCGCTGGTCTGGTGACGGACGCACGGGTCCGTCATGATCCGGTTAAGTCCGGTATGGTCATGACAAGTCATGGCCTGGTCCGGATAGGTCCGGCCGGGCCTGGGCGTGGTCCGCCCTAGGCGGGCGCTTTTCAGAATTCAGATTTTATCGCCGGGCAGCCATGGCTGCCCGGGCAAATGTGCTGGCCGCTATGGCAGGACGCAGACATCGCCGCGCTGGACATGCGGCTTGTTGCATTCCCAGCTCTCTTCCATGTAGCCGAGATGGGCATTGTCCGGCACGTTGATCGCCACGCAGGAGTCGCCGGACGCGACATAGCCGCGATCGCATTTCCAGCCGGGGCCGGACCGGGCCGTGCTGAGATAGCCGTTTTCCGGCACCACAATCCGGGCGCAGATGTCGCCGTCGGCCTTGTAGCCGCGATCGCATGCCCAGCCGTCATTATAGCTGAGGTCGCTCAGATAGCCGTTCTCAGGCACTTTGATCGGGACGCATTTGCCATCTTCGACATCGAAGCCCCGCTCGCAGCTCCACCGGACGCCGGACGGTTCCAGATAGGCATTGTCCGGCAGATCGATCAGGACACAGCCTTCATCGACCCGCTTGTAGCCAAAGACGCATTCCCAGCCCCGGCCATAGGACCGGTTGTTGAGATAGGCATTGTCCGGAATTTCGACGGTCACGCAGGCGTCATCCTGTTCCTGGAATCCGTCATCGCAACGCCAGCTCGTGTTGTAGGAATTGGCGGAGGCGTTTTCCGGAACGTTCAGTTCCGCGCTGGCCGAGATCGTGGGGAAGAAAACCGTCATCACTGCGCACAGCAAAGCAATTGTTCCCGACCGGAACGACGTCCGGGCGGTGAATGTCTGGCGAAGCATGGAGAGTCCTTTTCGGGATCAGGCAGCAAAAAATGCCGCAATCCTCACCATCGCGCCCGAATAGTGTTGAAATTGTGTCGCGCAGACCTGCCGGTCTAATGGCCGATATCTTCGTTCCACAGGCTTGGATGGTGCCGGATGAAGTCCGCCATCATGTCGATACAGGCCGGATCGTGCATGTCTTTCACCTCAGTCCCTGCCAGCGCCAGCACGTCCTGGTAGCCTTTGAAATTGGCGCTCTCCCCGATCACCACGCGGGGCACGCCGAACTGGATGATCGTACCGGTGCACATCATACAGGGCGACAAGGTGGTATACATCACCGTATCCTTGTAGCTCGCCTGCCGCCCGGCATTCTGCATACAGGCCATCTCGCCATGCAGGATGGGGTCTGCCTTCTGGACACGCTGATTGTGCCCGCGGCCGATGATTTCGCCGTCACGCACGAGGATCGCACCGATGGGCAGGCCGCCCTCTTCAAGCCCCTTCTGCGCCTCGGCATAGGCCTCACTCATGAAATCGGCATCTGAACGCATCATCAGGGTCTCTCCTTATGCGTCTTATTTTTCTCCGAACAATCCTGTTTGTTGGCCGGATTGCTGGCCGCCGGGGTTCGGAAGGCCAAGACGCTCATAGGCCAGCGGCGCTGCAACGCGCCCGCGCGGCGTGCGGGCGACATAGCCGCGCTGCATCAGGTAAGGCTCGATCACGTCTTCCACCGCATCGCGCGCCTCCGACAAGGCCGCCGACAGCGTCTCCACGCCCACCGGCCCGCCCGCATAGGTTTTGACCAGTGCATGCAGGTAACGCCGGTCCAGCGCATCAAGGCCGTCAGCATCGATCTCCAGCCGCTTCAGCGCGCTGGCGGCGCTGTCCCGGTTGATCGGATTGCCTTCGGCCTCGGCAAAGTCGCGCACGCGGCGCAGCAGGCGCAACGCAATCCGCGGCGTGCCCCGCGCCCGGCTGGCGATTTCGACTGCGCCTTCCTCCGTGATCTGCGCATTCAGCTTGCGCGCCGCGGCCATGACGATACGGCCCAGCTCTTCCGGCTCATAGAATTCCAGCCGCACCGGAATGCCGAACCGGTCGCGCAGCGGCGTCGCCAGAAGGCCCGCCCGCGTCGTGGCGCCGACCAGCGTGAACGGCGCCAGGTCCAGCCGCACGGAACGGGCCGACGGCCCCTCCCCGATCACGATGTCGAGGGCATAATCCTCCATCGCCGGATAGAGGATTTCCTCCACGACCGGCGGCAGGCGGTGGATCTCGTCGATGAACAGGACATCGTTCGGCTCAAGATTGGTCAGGATCGCGGCGAGGTCACCTGATTTGGCAATCACGGGCCCGGACGTCGCGCGGAAGCCGACCCCCATTTCCCGGGCAAGGATCTGCGCCAGCGTCGTCTTGCCCAGCCCCGGCGGGCCGAACAGCAGCACATGGTCCAGCGCCTCGGCCCGGCCACGCGCCGCCTCGACATAGACTTTCAGGTTCGCCTTCGCCTTGCGCTGGCCGACATAGTCCTCGAACGTCTGGGGACGGAGCGCCCGGTCCAACGCGTCACCGCCCTGTGCGTTGGGGTCTGAGAGTTCACCCTCGCGGCTCATCGTGCGAGTTCCTTCAGGGCCGCTTTGACGAGCCCGCCGACATCGTCACCGGCCGCTTTCGCAACACCGGCGACCGCGCGGGCGGCGTCGGACTGGGAATAGCCGAGATTGACCAGCGCAGAGATCGCCTCGCCCCGCGCGCCCGTGGCGGCGGCAACCGGCGCGCTTGCCATGCCGGCAGCGCTGGCGGCTTCAAATTGTCCGAACCGCCCGAGGGGCGGTGGCTTGCCCGAGAGGTCATGCACGATCCGTTCGGCCAGTTTCTTGCCGACGCCCTTGGCCCGCTCCAGCACTTTGGCATCGCCGAGCGCGATCGCATCCATCAGCTCCGCCGGCGTGATCGCATCGAGGATCGCCATCGCCGCCTTGCCAGCCACGCCATGCACGTCCTGCAGGCGGACGAACCAGGCGCGCTCTTCGTCCGTGCCGAAGCCGAACAGCGTGATGGAATTCTCCGTCACCCGCGTTTCGACATGGACGGTGATCTTCTCGCCCGAATGCGTCCGCGAGAGCAGCCGCGTGCCCGCCATGCAGACATAACCGACGCCGTTCACATCGACGAGCAGATGATCCGTACCGAGGCCCGCGACCTCGCCAACCAGGCGGCCGATAATCATGCTGCGCCCCGCTTCAGATCCGTGGGCAAATGATGAGCTGCACAAATGGCACAGGCCAGCGCATCGGCTGAATCCGATTTCAGGTCCGCCGCCTTGGGCAGCAGGCGTCTGACCATGAACATCACCTGGTCCTTGTCCGCCGTGCCGGTGCCGACCACGGCAAGTTTGATCTTGCGGGGGGCAAACTCCGCCACCGGTACGCCGCCCATAGCCAGCGCCGCCATGGCCGCGCCGCGCGCCTGGCCAAGCTTCAGGGCCGAGCGCGGGTTCGCGTTCACCAGCGTCTCCTCCACTCCGGACGCGGTCGGCTGGTGATAGCGGGCAAGCTCGCCCACGGCCTCGAAGATACCGCCGAGCCGTTCGGCCATTTCCAGTTTCGGGTCGATCGAGATCACGCCATGCGCAATATGCGTCAGGCGCATGCCGGACAGCTCAATCACACCCCAGCCGGTATGACGCAGGCCCGGGTCGATGCCGAGTATTCGAATCGTATGAGTCATCCCGCTACATATCTGAGGAGTTGCTTAACAGGCATTTACTGTATTCCCTATTTGTTCACTCCGGCAAGGCGCTCACAGTTCTGCCTTGCAGGCCTGGAAGCTGGAGGCATCGCCGGCTGAACTGAGCAGCGGGAAATCCTGCGTCTTCCCGCCCGCGATCACGGTCATCGGCGCATTATCGGAACTGCCAAGCGCCATGCGGGCGAGGATCGCCGAAAGCGCCTCTTCCGAAACATCGCCCGAGATAAAGCCCGGATATTCCTGCGGCCGGAGCTTATCCAGGGGCGAAACAGCGATGCGTATGCCGCCCTTGAACCCAAACGTCACATCCGCACCGGCCGGCACATCGCTGAAAACACTGGAAACAACCAGATAGGTCTGGGCATCGCCTGTCGCCGTGACGTTCATCAGCGGCTCCGTCTCACCAAACCACAGCATGCAATAGCGCGTCCCGTTTTCGAATGTCGCCGGGTGGGCGGTTGCGCCCCAGGACTGGGCTGACGCCCCGAATGCACATGCGGAAAGGAGCGCGGAGAGAACTGACAGTCGGACGGGATGGCGCATGAGCGGGCTCCTTTGCTTTCGGGGCATCTGAACGGGTTCGCAAAACAGGGTCAACCGGGACGGAGACCACGGCAACTGCAGCTGCACCGGATTAATTGTTGCGAATGCTTCTCATTTCGGGCAGGAGGGACACAAACCTTTTTCCCGGACCCGGAAGGACCCCGCACGGCCATGGACATCAAGATCAAACGCTGGACGCATCTCGGCCTTGGCGCCGCCCTCATGACAACGACGGCGCTGGCCGGGTGTGGTGAGCCGGCCGCAAAGGACCAGCCGACGGCCAGCGAGCAGCCAGCCGCCGATGCGCCCACCGAAGCAGATGTCGAAGCGAAGCTGGAAGAAGTGAACGGCGCCGCCGCCTCCTCCGGCGAGGGCGAAGGCGGGGTTGCCATCGAAGCGGCGCTGACCGATCCGGTCGTCTACAATATCGCCCTGACGGTCGCCGAAGCCCACGTCCTGGCTGCCCGGGATGCGTACCGTGACGGCGAAGCCCAGGCCGCCGGTGAAATGTTTGCGCACCCGGTGTCCGAAGTCCTGTTCGATATGGAACCTGTGTTCGAAGCGCGGGGCGTATCCGATTTCACCAACCAGTTCCTGGAAGCGTCCGCCGCCGTGTTCGCCGGCGAAAGCGTCGAGGAAATCAACGCACGCACCGCCGCCATTATCGCCACCCTGCGCACGGCGGCTGGCCACGCCCCTGATGACGGGTCCAGCCCGGCCAGCGTTACCACGGGTGTTGTCGCAGACATGATCGACCGGTCCACCAAGATGTACCGCCTCGCCGGGGAGTCGGACTTCTACGAGCCTTATCTCGATGGCTACGGTTTCTACACCGCGGCGAAGGACCAGTTTGAAGCGTCGCAGGAAGCCATCGAAGTTGAGAACCCGGACGCGGCCAAGGCCATTCGCGGGGCCCTTACCCTGCTGGGAGAAGCATATCCGACCGCTGCGCGCCCCGATATGCTGGACGCGGATGTCTCCGCCCTCACCGTGGCGGCGTCGGAAGTCTTCCTGACTGTCGGCGATTAAGCCCTAGAAGACCGGACGGGCGACCATCAGCCAGAGAATGGCCAGCACGGCAAAGAAGGCCGGGAACCCGCAAGCGAACCAGATTCGATAGAGGCGGAAATAGCGCTCCGGCAGGGGCGTACCCGTCTCTGTGGCTGCGCGGGCGAGATCGCGCAATTTGTGCTGTATCCAGACAACCGGCAGCCAGAAGAGGCCGGTGAAGACGTAGAGCGCCAGCGCCGCAACGATCCAGCCCTGGGTGAGCGGCCAGCCCATTTCCAGGGCGAGCAATGTTCCGGTGACAGGCTGGGCGACCACCGCCGTCGCCGTGAACAGCCAGTCTGCGATCACCACGATGGACGCCGTGTGCGCAATCAGCCGCGCGTCCCGTGTGCGATGCGCCATCACCATGAAGAAGGCGATCCCCGCTCCGGTGCCGAGCAGGACGGTTGCCCCGATGATGTGCGCCCAGCGCAGGAAATGCACCCACTCCATTAGCGCGCCTCCGTCAGGGTCCAGACGGTCAGGGACAGGGCTATGGCCGGAAACACTTTCACCATCGGCCCGAGCGGGTCCGCCCAGAGGTGCGGTGCCAGAATGGCGCTGCCTGCAAGATAAGCGAGACTGACGAGCACGGCTGCCAGTGCCGCGAGGCGGGTCAGCGGGCGGACGAGAAGTGCCGCGCCGATGGCGATATCCGCCGCCGCGCCGCCGAGGACAAAGCCTTTGGCCAGCGGCGCCGGAAGATCCGGCCCGAAAACCGCCATGGCTGGCATTTGCTGAACCCAACCGACGATACCCGACACGATCCAGAAGGCGGACAGGATGATCAGCAGGAAGGGATAGAGCAGCGCCGTGCGCGCATAAGTCCGCTCCTGCACGGTCGAGGGCAAGGCCGACAGCGTGTCAGGGAGATTTCGCACCGGCCATTGCTGCGCATGTCCGGTGATCCCCTTCCCCAGCACTTTCAGGGACGTTGTCCGCAAAGCCGGGCGCCAGCCGAGCCAGCCGGCAAGGTCGCCCAGACGTGCGGTGAGCGCGCCGAGAAACAGAGGGGCACGGATCACGGCCTTCGGCGGCGCGAAGCCGAGCCAGCTCCGGAGGGCGAGGATCAGGTCTTCCAGCCGGGTCGGCTCCGGTGACAGAAGGTCTGCATCGGTTCCGGTGAGCCCCTCCTCGACCGCGCGGACGACCGCGGCGGCGACATCCTCCACATAGACCGTGCGGATATCCGCGTCCGCCAGCATGACCGGCTGGACCAGTGGCACGGCGGCCAGCTGGCGGAGCAGGCTGGTGCCGCCATAGGCCTGAGGCGACAGGACGAGGCCGGGACGGAAGATGACCCAGTTCACACCGCCTGCCTTCACCGCCGCATCGCCTTCGGCCTTGGACCGGTAAAACACCGTGTCCGAACTTTCAGAGACGCCCGGCGCGGAGATCTGGATGATCTGGCGGACGCCAGCCGGTTTGCAGGCGACGGCCAGGGCTCGCACGGCATCCCGCTGCACGGCCATGACCCGGTCGTTCATCCCGTCCTGCAACACGCCCGCCGCGTTCACGACCACGTCGATGCCCGACAGGACATGGGTCCAGTCTTCTGCCTCTGTCATGTGGGACAGGTCCCGCCCGATCCAGGTCACATCCGGCGCCGCGGCTTCGCCCTTGCGAACCGACCGGCCAAACCCGGACACATCATGCCCGGCATGGATAAGCGCTTTGGTGATCGAGAGGCCGATGAGGCCGTAGCCGCCAAGGACAAGGATTTTCAAATTGTCCCCCTCCCCCCGGCGAACGCGTCAGCTCATCCAGCGGAGTGTGCGCGGTTCGATCGGATTCTTGAAGTCGCGGTCTTCGGTGCGCGCTTCGATCCATTCGCGTTTCAGGCGCTGGTACCATTTGGCCTGCACGTCGATGTCGTCGATCCAGAGCATCGCCTTCTGGTGCGCCATGCCTTCGTTCTGCAGGTTCACCATCGTGCCGTCCTGATCGAGGAACTTCTTGCCCGCCGGTTTTGCAATCGGAATGGCCAGGTTCAGGAGCGGCGCGCCGGTCCACCAGGTGAACTGGGTGATGCGCGTCTTCTTCGGCGCTTCCGGCGTCAGGCAAGTCAGCGTCAGCAGGCGTGCAGTCTCATTTGAGACAATCTCCCACCGGAAGCCTGGCAGCTGGAAGCGGATCTCGGTCTGCACATCGCCGCCGAAAATCCAGCGGTAGAGTTTCGAGTTCGACGACGGCGCATGCCGGTCGATGGCCCAGCCGCGCTCGGTCGGCACGAAGGGCTTCTCTTTCAGCTTCAGGCCGGCGGACGGCGGGCGCCACCACCATTGATTGTGTACGAAGGGCACATGGGCCGGGTCCATCAGGCCGACGACGGCATCGTCCATATGGGCGTTGAACACATCATGGATGATGAATTTCGGCTTGTCCGGCAGCGGCCCGAAATCCGGCGGCGGCACAGCTGGCGCGTCCTCGGACCGCGGATTGTGGGACACGTAGAGATACACCGCCCCGTTCGCCTCATGCACCGGATAACGGCGCACTTTCACCTTCGACGGATCATAAGGACTGTCGTCGGTCAGGCTCGGCATCATCTTGCAGACGCCATCCCCTGCCCCGAACCGCCAGCCGTGATACGGGCATTGCAGCGCCCACTCGCCATCAGTCTCCAATTGCTGGCCAGCCGACAGCGGCACCAGCCGGTGCGGACAGATGTCGCGCAGGGCAAAGGGCTCACCTGCCGGCGTACGGCCAACGACGACCGGCTCGCCCAGAACCATGATGCGGTGCTGCTTGCCTGCCTTCAGCTCGGCCGAGGGCGCGGCGAGATACCAGCAATCCGTCAGGAAGCCGTCTTCGGTGATGCCGGTCTTCGCCGGGGCGGGGTGCTGTGTGTCAGGCATAATCCCCCTTACACCGGTAGAGGTTCAGCGGAAACCCGGTGAGGCACGTAGGTGGTCCGCCATGGTCATGGCATGATCCGGGCTGATCATGGGATTGGCAGGCTGAAAATGCCGTCAAGCGACCGCGCTTTTCGCCCTAATCCCGTATCGCGCCCTCGAACGAAGTTGTCGCGCCGCCTTCAGCAAAATAGTCGGTCCAGAAGGTCCGCACCCGCAGGTCTGTGTCCGGGTCCAGCGGCGGGCGGCCGGGATCATGCGAGCGGCCGAAACCGACAATACGCACTTCGGCGCCCGGCAGGTCCGGCACCAGCTGGTATTGTTCCACCGCCGCTATGGAGTCCTCCGGCGGCTGCGAACGGAAATCGCGCCACGGCAGGACCTGGCTGTTCTCCAGCATGTCGGAGAAGATGTAGACCGTGGAATAGCTGCGTCCGCCCGGCGGATTATGCGTCCACTGGGCAATGGTGCGTACGATGTCGGAGGTCGGGGCCTCTTCCGCCTGCCGGGTGACAGGTTCCAGCGCCCGGACCAGCTGCTGCATGAAGACCCGCTCGTCGGCCTTCGCCTGCATCGCGCTGCACTGGCCGAGCATGTAGTCGACCGCACCCTGGTTCTCCGGGCAGCCCGGCTTGCAGGCATTCACCAGCCGCTCGGTGTTTGTGTAGTGCGGACCGATCGTTGCCACGACGATCCGGTCACCGCTGTCGAGGCCGTCGACCACGGTGGCGAGGCTTTCCATCATCACCGACTTGTCCGTCGCATCGGCCTGCGTCGTCCGGTCGATCAGGAACAGGGACGTCGCCTTCCCCACATCGCAATAATCGAATGTGCCTCCGGCGCCCTCTCCCGGGGAACAGGCCGCCAGCGATACCAGAGATGCGGCAAGGCTTGCCGCCACCCATCCTTTTGTCATGTCAGCCCCTCTCGCTCAGCTGGCCCGGCGGCGCAGCTGATTGGCATACCGGCGCTGCTCGGCCGCCTCGGCGTCGGCGACATGCGCTTTCAATTTTGCCTGATCTTTTTCCGCCTGCTTTCGCTCAACGTCCGCTTTCTGGAAGTCCGGGTGGGCGTCATGGCAGAAATAGGAGGCCGAAACCCCGACTAGGACAACGGCCAGGTTGATGAACAGGAAGATCCAGCCTTCGAGGGTCAATCCAGGTTCCAGCGACATCAGCGCAGCGCCCGCGCCGCCACCATTCATCGCGTCGGCAAAGCCGAGTTCAGGCGCAACGGCTGCCGCAAGGAAGCCCTGCCGCAGAACGGACAAACCGTAGCAAAGCGCCCCGATCAGGACCGTGACGACCACGACCTGCAAGGTCTCCCGCACCCAACCATGCTGTTTCGAGAAATATTCGAACCGTCCGAGAGCGAGGCCGAGCCGGTGCGACAGCACAACCAGCACGCCGCCGACCAGAAGGGAGACGACCAGTGCGATCGCCGGGCTTTCCCGGAAGAACAGCTCGAAGCTGAGCCGGTTGATCGGCACTTCGGCAATCGCCAGCAAGGCCATGAAGGGCATGTAGAACCAGGGGCCCGAATAGCGCGGCTGGCGGTTCACCTCGCCATGGATCTCGTCCCAGGTCGACTGCGCCCGGCTGACCCGGGCATTCGACGCCTCCAGTCGGCTGGCAAAACGGGTGCGGATGACGCCAACCCGGCGGTCATGATCCTCTTTCAGGGGATCGCCCGTATCCTGTGAGGATTGATCCGGCAGGTGTTCGGCCTGAAGCGCAGGCGGATCTTCTGATTGTGACTGGGAATCGCGAAGGGATTCGCGCGGGGATTCCGGGGCCTTGGGTTGGACGACGGCAAACGCATCCTTCTTTTGGCCAAAGGCATCGTTGCTCATGGGCGCAGATTCTCCATCTTTACGCCCCGTTAACCACAATAATGTGGCCGGAATGCGCGCCGGGCAAGAAGAAATCGCGCATCCGGCCTGCAGGGCGCTCAGAAACAGACAAACCCACCGAAGACAGCCAACTCCAAAGGCGGATCCGCCCGCGCCATGCTGTGTCCAGTCAAAGACCTCTTTCCGCCCCGCACAGGCCCGGCTATATCGCGCAAATGACACCTCGCGACAAAATCCGGAATTTTTCCATCATCGCCCATATCGACCACGGCAAGTCGACGCTGGCGGACCGCCTGATTCAAACCTGCGGCGGCCTGACCGTCCGCGAGATGAAGGAACAGGTGCTCGACTCGATGGACATCGAGAAAGAGCGCGGCATCACCATCAAGGCCCAGACCGTGCGCCTGAGCTACAAGGCGAATGACGGCGAAGAATACGTCCTGAACCTCATGGACACGCCCGGACATGTCGACTTCTCTTATGAAGTTTCCCGGTGCCTTGCCGCCTGTGAAGGCGCGCTGCTCGTGGTCGATGCCTCACAGGGCGTGGAAGCCCAGACGCTGGCCAACGTCTACCAGGCCATCGACCAGGACCTCGAAATCGTCCCCGTGCTCAACAAGGTGGACCTGCCGGCCGCCGACGTGCAGCGCGTGAAGGACCAGATCGAAGACATTATCGGCCTCGACGCCTCCGACGCGATCGAGACCTCCGCCAAGACGGGCCTCGGCATCAGCGATGTGCTGGAAGCCATCGTCACCCGCCTGCCGCCGCCGGACTCCGGCGATGCGGATGCCCCGCTCAAGGCCGCGCTGGTCGATGCCTATTACGACCCCTATCTCGGCGTGGTCGTTATTGTGCGCATCCATGACGGCGTGCTGAAGGCCAAACAGAGGATCCGCATGATGCGGACCGGCGGCACATATGAGATCGACAAGGTCGGCACGTTCAATCCGAAACTCACCGAGGTCGAGTCACTCGGCCCCGGAGAGGTTGGCTACTTCGTCGCCTCGATCAAGGAAGTCGGCGACACGGCCGTCGGTGACACGATCACGGAAGAACGCCGCCCGGCGGACAAGGCCCTGCCGGGCTATAAAGAAGTCCAGCCGGTCGTCTTCTGCGGCCTGTTCCCGATGGACGCGGGGGACTTCGACGATCTGCGCGCGGCGATGGGCAAGCTGCGCCTGAACGATGCCTCCTTCACCTGGGAGATGGAAACCTCCGCCGCGCTCGGCATGGGGTTCCGGTGTGGTTTCCTTGGCCTGCTGCACCTCGAAATCATCCAGGAACGCCTCAGCCGCGAATTCGATCTCGACCTGATCGCGACCGCTCCGTCCGTTGTCTATGAGATGACGATGACAGACGGCACCGAGATTGAGCTGCACAATCCCGCAGACATGCCGGAAGTGACCAAGATCAAGGAAATCCGCGAGCCGTGGATCAATGCAACGATCTACACGCCGGACGAATATCTCGGTGCAATTCTCAAGCTCTGCCAGGACCGGCGCGGCATCCAGACCGAACTGTCCTATGTCGGCGGGCGCGCGCTGGTGAAATACGAATTACCGCTGAACGAAGTCGTATTCGACTTCTATGACCGTCTGAAATCCATCAGCCGCGGCTATGCCAGCTTCGACTATGAGATTGTCGGCCACCGCGCCGAGAACCTCGTGAAGCTGCAGATCCTCGTCAATGACGAGCCGGTCGATGCCCTTGCCATGCTGGTGCACCGCGACCGGGCCGAAAGCCGCGGACGCCAGATGTGCGAACGCCTGAAAGACCTGATCCCGCGCCAGATGTTCAAGATCCCGATCCAGGCTGCCATCGGCGGCAAGGTGATCGCACGCGAAACGCTCAGCGCCCTGAGGAAAGACGTGACGGCAAAGTGCTATGGTGGCGACGCCAGCCGGAAGCGCAAACTGCTGGACAAGCAGGCCGCCGGCAAAAAGCGCATGCGCCAGTTCGGCAAGGTGGAAATTCCGCAGGAGGCATTCGTCGCTGCGCTACGGATGGACGGGGACTGATTACTGGGAGGAAAAGATTTCTGCCATTCGTTGGTTATATAGAAGAGTTGGACAGATATTTTGCTTCCTTATGGGAGCCCTATTTCTCATTGGGCCCGCCCAAGGCTATGGCGGACTGGAAATTGGCTTTGCAATTGGCGGGTCGGCTTTTCTCGCCACAGCACTTGTTCTCCGCACACAAATGATAAGCCGCCTTCCCACAAAAACCTATGATCATGCCAGGTCTGTAGAGACTGCGCCTACGGCACACACCTACACGGAATAGCGCCTTACTTAGCAGGTAGCGCGCTTGCAGGTGGACCAATCCGACCAGCCGTTGCCGCCCTCAGGATCCGGCGGAAGCTCGGGCATTCCATATGGCTGGGTGCGTTGCAGGCAGAGGCATGCCTCAGGCCATCGCGCATGACGGTCAGCTGGCGGATTTTCTCATCCAGCTCGTCGGCCTTTTCGATCAGCCGCACGCGGTCGATACGCGGCCCGTCCGGTGACATCATCGCGGCGATTTCGTCCAGCGTGAAGCCAGACGCACGGCCGAGCGCGATGAGGCCCAGCTTCTCGAACACGTCGGGATCGAAGGTGCGCTTCAGGCCGCGCCGCCCGTTTGAGGCGATCAGCCCCTTCTCTTCATAGTATCGAAGCGTCGAAGCCGGCACGCCGGACTGTTTCGCCACCTCTGAAATATCCGGATCTTTCATGCTTGACCTCAAGTCGGCTTTAAGTGGCAATCTGCGCCAGCCTGATAGAGAGAGCAAGACGAGGGAACGAAGATGAGCGATTCGAACACGGCAAACCCCGATATGGTCGAGCTGTGGAACGGCCCCGGCGCACGGAGCTGGATCACCGCGCAGGCGTTACTCGACGAGGCCTTTCGCGGCTTCGAGACGCTGCTGGCGGATATTGCGGCGGAGGCCGGCGCCCGCACCGTATTGGATGTCGGCTGCGGTACAGGCGCCACCACGCGCGCCATTGCCGGACGCATCGCCCCGGAAGGCACAGCGCTTGGCTTTGACCTTTCCGCCCCGATGATCGAACACGCGCAGAAGCTTGCGGGTCAGGAAGGCTCCCCTGCCCGTTTCCTCACAGGGGACGCCCAGACGCACGACTTTCCTGCCGCCAGCTTCGACCTGATCGTCTCCCGCTTCGGCGTGATGTTCTTCTCTGATCCTGTAGGCGCCTTCGCAAACCTTCGCCGCGCGGCGAAGCCGGGCGCTGCCCTCGCCATGATTTCCTGGCGGGCCATTGCGGAGAACCCCTTCATGACCGTCGCCGAGCGCGCGGCCGCCCCGCTCCTGCCCGATCTGCCAAAGCGTGGCGGAGGGCCTGGCCAGTTTGCGTTCGCCGACCAGGATCATGTGCACGGCATTCTCGACGCGGCGGGCTGGACCGGTGTTTCCAGCGAACCGATTGATATGATGTGCACGTTCCCGGCGTCGGCGCTCGACACCTATCTCAGCCTGATGGGCCCGGTCGGCCACCTGCTGGCGAAGTCCGACGATGCCCTGCGCGAACGGGTGATGTCAGCCATCCGTGAGGGTTTCAGCGAATACAAATCCGGTCCGGATATTCAGTTTACCGCCGCCTGCTGGCTGACTCGCGCGACCGCCTAGCTGAACCGCCGAATATAGGGAATGCCGGAGAAGAGCAGTCTCTGCGGCACGCCGTTGATGACGCCATCGAAATGGATCCGTTCCGGTGACGACTCATCGGTCGTGCGCCAATGACCCTTGTCCGCCTGAACGAGTTCCACGATGTTGCCGAGGAACAGCTTGCCATCCCGGGCATAGACATAGAGCGGCCCGGCCCAGCGGTTGTCATTGTCGTACCGGCCGGCCAGCTTGCGCAGCGCCTCCGGTGCCGGCGGCTTGTATCCGGCCGCGGGGTCAACGAGGTATTCCACGTCCCCGCACCAGGCGCGCACAGCGCCGCCATTTTCGGACTCGATCACAATGCCGGTGATGGCATGATCGGGATCATCCGTGGCGAACAAGCGTTCGGCGGCCTGATAGAGGGCGCTGTCACGACCGTTCTTCCGCAGGCGGATCTCTCCCCCGGAGACCGCAACAACAAACCGGTCACCATTGGCAGCGGTGAACTGGCCGGCATATTGGTCCGGCGTGTCCAGGGCCTCGCGCGGCGGTTTCGGTTGGGGTGCGGGGGTTCCCGCCTGCATGGCGCGCATCAGCTCACAGGCTTGCACGGTGATCCCCCTGGGCCGGTAGTTCAGGGAATAGTGGACATTGCACGAGGCAAACGCGGCAACGCCCGCCTCGGGATCGATGTCGAGGGACGAGCAGAAGGAAATCATGCCGCCGGTATGGTGCAGGTAGGTCCGCCCGCCAATTTCGACGCGGGCCACCCCGTTCCCGTATCTTGATCCCGCACCCCAGCCATCGACTGGGTCTGCCAGGAAACGCTTTGCCGCCTCATCCGAAAAAACCGGCCCGCCCTTTCCATCGGCGACGCCCAGCATGAAACGCAGGAATTTCACCATGTCGCCCGGCGTGCAGGCGATGTTGCCCGCCGCACTGTCACTGTCCACCCAGGGCGCGGGGCTCATACGAGCCGGGACAGGGTTCAACCGATCGGTCAGCGCCGGCTCATACCCCTGCGCATAGCGAGGCCGGTCCGCCACGTGCAAGGCCGCGACGCTGGCCTTCATGCCAATCCTGTCGAGAACGCGCGCCTGAACGACATCCGGGAAAAGCCGTCCATCCGCATGCGCCACGATTTTTCCGGCCAACCGGTAGCCGCAATTCGAATAGGACCAGTTCGTGCCCGGCGTATAGCCGGTCCACAGACCGCCTTCCGGAAACAAGGTGGAATCGCCCGGCAAGCCCGACGTATGATCCAGCAGATGCTGAAGGTGAATATCGTCTCCATCCCGGATCTCCAGCCCGTCGAGCGCATCCAGCACGTTTGCATCCGGAGAGAGGCGCCCCTCATCAATCAGGGACCAGGCGGCAAGTGCAGTGAACATTTTCGAGATCGACCCGATCTGGAAGAGATGATCGGGGCTAACCGGGACATTTTGTTCGATATCGGCAAAGCCCGCCGTGATCACCGCCTCGTACCCGTCGCGCGTGACAAGGGCGACGGTCATGCCCGGCAAGCCCCATGCGGCCCGGTGCTGCTCGATATAGTCCCGCAGCGGCCCGGTCACCTGATCGTCAGGCACAGTGGGAGTCTGCGGGAGTGGCGCGTCCTCAGGCGTGGGCGCCGCCTTCTGGCAGGCAGCCAGGTAACTGGTCGAAAGCGCGGCTGCACCAATAAACGCCCTGCGATCTATATCCATGCACCGCCCTTTCCAGCGTCTTCTGCGGAAAAGCTTATCTGGTTCGCTGCCGGGTTAAAGGGGCGACCCTGCGTCCGGCCACCGCGCCGCATGTATTTCGCTCACGCGCCGGACCGGACAGGATCCAAAGCCGTTAATTCTGCATCAAGCCGCCTCCCCCTGCCGACATCGCCGCTTGGGCGGGATGGAAACCGGCGCTATATGCCCGGCATGGCACGTCTGCTGACCCTTCTTGGCATCGAAACCAGCTGCGATGAGACCGCCGCAGCCGTGATCCGTCTTTCTCCGGATGGGGATGTGCAAATTCTGTCTGAAAAGGTGCACACCCAGCTGGAAGAGCATGCACCCTATCTTGGCGTTGTGCCTGAGATCGCCGCACGGGCGCACGCTGAACTCGCCGACCAGACCGTTGCAGCGGCCATGGCCGACTCCGGACTGGCCTATTCAGACCTCGACGCCGTGGCGGCAACGTCCGGACCGGGCCTGATCGGCGGTGTGCTGGTCGGGATGATGACAGGCAAGGCCATCGCTCAGGCGGCGGGCAAACCGTTCCTGGCGGTGAACCATCTGGAAGGACACGCGCTCAGCCCCCGGCTGACCCATGACTGCCCCTTCCCTTACCTTCTGTTGCTGGTGTCAGGCGGACATTGCCAATTCCTGGAAGTGCGCGGCCTCGGCGATTACCGCCGGCTGGGCTCAACTATCGATGACGCCGCCGGCGAAGCCTTCGACAAGACCGCGAAACTGCTGGGCCTAGGGTTTCCGGGCGGCCCCGCCGTTGAGCGCATCGGCGCGGCGGGCGATCCGAAAGCCATCCATTTCCCGCGGCCGCTGCTGAACCGGCCAGGTCTCGACATGAGCTTCGCCGGGCTGAAGACAGCTGTTGCGCGCGCCGCCGAGGCAGAAGACCTGACCGAAACACGCATGGCCGATATTTGCGCCAGTTTTCAGGCGGCGATTATGGATGTGTTGTCGGAAAAGGCGCACCGGGCGCTCGAAAACTTCAATCCGGGCGATGGCGCAGGAAAGCGGTTTGTCGTGGCGGGCGGCGTCGCCTCGAACGAAGCGATCCGCAGCGGTCTGGAGAAAGTGGCGGAAAATTCTGGCGCGGTGCTGATTGCGCCGCCCATGCGGCACTGCACCGATAATGCCGCGATGATCGCCCTGGCCGGGGCGGAACGGCTGGCAGGCGGCCTCGAAAACGAGGCAGGTGACCTTGGCGCCGGGGCGAGACCGCGCTGGCCGCTCGATGAAGCGGCGGCGAAGTCCGATCCGGCCTATTCGACGGGGCGCCGGGGCGCCAAGGCCTGAAGGGTCTGCATGTAAAGGCGCAACGCCTTACACAACGTATTCTGCGAACGACACCATGACGGCGAGAAGGCCGACCGTGAACGGCAGGGCTGCCATCAGGGCAACCAACGATTGGCGGGATTCAGTTTTTGAAAGGGTCATTGTCTCTGTTCCTTGTCCGGGAACGGCAGGCTGCGCCGTCCACAAACTCCATATAGCGAAGCCGTGAACAGAAATCAATGAACGATTTTAAAATTATTCAGAGTTCAGTATTTTGCCTACTCACGGGACGCTCGCATCCTTCGACAATCCGGCCAGAACCAGATCCAGGACACCTTTCAGCTCCCGTTTCAGTTTCGGCAGGGTGAGATGGGAAAACAGCTGGGGAAACCGGAATCTCATCAGCGCAGCCTGCATGAACTCCGCTGTTTCATCGAGCCGGTCCAGAGGGCGGAAAACGCCATCCCGGATGCCATCTTCCAGGATTTGCACCAGGTAGACACGCTCCTGCGCCATCTGTTCGTTCATATACAAAGGGCGCTCATCCGACAGGACCTCTGCCACTTCCAGAATCTTCGCCTTGGCTTCGATCGCCTGATAGGTGCTGACCATCCCGTAATCGAAGAATTCCCGCAGACGGTCCGGGGCCGGCTTCTTCTCCCGGGCAATGGATGCGTAGGCCTGATACATCTCGCCATTGAACTTGCGGGCCAGAGCTTCAGCGATATCCAGTTTCGACGCAAAGAAGCGATAGATGTTGCCGGCGGACATGCCGCAGTCCTTGGCAATCTCCGACATCGTCGTCTTGGCGTAACCATAATGCAGGATCCGCTCATTCGCGGCATCCAGGATCTGCTGGCGGGTATCAGTGGTATCGTTCATGGAGCCGGACCATACCGGGAAATACTGAAGGATCAATGATTCATTCAGGCGGCAGAGAATCTGTCGCGGCAACCATAGGCAGGCGGGATCGGCTGTGCGATAGCGTGCTCCGGAACGCTGGATGGAGTTGATCGATGCCCCTTTTCTGCCTGCACTGCCTGGATAAAGCCGATGGGGGCGCCGAGGCGCGCGCCAAAGCCCGGCCAGACCATCTGGCCTGGGCCAAAGACCTTGGCCCCTGCGTCCGCATGGTCGGTCCCCTTCTGGATGCCGACGGCAACATGGTCGGATCGGTATTCCTGCTCGAAGCGGCGGACCTGGCCGCTGCGAAGGCAATCCATGCACAAGACCCGTATGTCAAAGAAGGCGTTTTCGGGCACGTCCATATCAATGAAACGCGTTGGGCCATGGGCGAGGGCAAGCCGGCATGAAGCGCCTTGTTCTTGGCAATCTGAACTATTCCAGCTGGTCGATCCGTCCGCTCATGGTGGCCCGCAAGGTTGGCTTGCCGGTGGAAGAGATCGTCATTCCGCTGGATTTTCCGGAAACGACGGCCCGGCTGAAGGATATCAGCCCCACGGCAAAGGTGCCCCTGCTGATCTGGGATGACCAGACGATCTGGGAGAGCCTCGCCATTACGGAATGGATCGCCGAATGGGCGCCGCCCGGCGACGTCTGGCCGGAAGACCTAATCGCGCGCGCCGCTGCCCGCGCCGCAGCCAGCGAGATGCATGCCGGCTTTCCGGAACTGCGCGGCAAATGCCCCATGGACATCCGGGGCCGCGAATTGCCGCCGGAAATGACGGACAAGCTCGCCGCCGATATCGACCGCATTCAGGAATTGTGGAGCGGACTGCGCGGCGAGTTCGGCCGGAACGGGCCCTTCCTGTTTGGCAAATGGAGCGCGGCAGATGCCTTCTACCTGCCGGTCGTCACACGGTTTCGGACATACGGACTGCCCCTCAGCGGCGCGGCAGCAGATTATTCGTCCGCCGTCCTGTCAGACCCCGACTTCCTGAAACTGGAAGAACAGGCAAAGGCCGAACCCTGGTGGATCAAGTATGGACCGGACGGGCGGTCCAGCGGCTATCTCAAACAGGAAGATTAAGCAGGTCGTAATCCAGGTCATGGCGGAAGAGTTCGCCGGTCTTCCGCTGGTAAATCTCGAGCGCATCGCCAGAGAAAAGGTCAGACAGGCTGGTCTTGCGGTTCTGCAGGACGTTCGGTTCGGCCTCCGGGTCGACCTTTTCGGCCATGGCTTCCTTGGTCCCGGCCTTGAGCGCCGCATCAATGGAATCTGCGGTCAGGTTCAGCCCCCAATGCCGGTCTACCGCTTCCAGAATCTGGCGCGGATTCTTCAGCGTATCCTCGTAGTGAACCACCTGAATGGACTCGCCATGACGGGCCAGGACGTCCCCCCAGCGGTTCCAGAAGCGGGCGAGCCAGTAGAGATCACAGCGGTATTTCGATCCGGCAGGGTCGCCTTCAAGATAGGTCAGCCAGTCGACCTTGATGTCGTATTCCCATTTCGCATGGTGGCTGGCGAGGATCGACATGGGGTGGCGCACGGCAAGCACGTAAGGCGGCAGCTTGGCCATGCCGCGGGCCCAACCCCAATCTGCCAGGCGATGCGGAATGGTGTGACTGAAAGCAAGCCGCGGCAATTGCGGGAAGACCGGCGCATCCTTCGGCCAGCCGATATAAGGCCGGACGGCATTTTCGGAGAAATATTCAGGCCGCTCTATTCCATGCGTATCGGCCAGGGCGACAGCCAGCATGTATTTCAGCCAGTGGGTTCCGGAATTCTTCGACGTGACCAGCACACCGTCAAACGCGCCGTGGCGCAGCACCGAGAAATTGGTCCAGGTCTCGTTGAGCACTTTGGCCCGGTAGGCCGATGAGAGAGTCGTCGCTGTCATGCCACTGGCCTAGGGCCAGATCACGACCGGCGCAACTCAGGTCTTCAAACCCGCCTTGTCGCGATAGACCTGCAACAGCGCCAACTGGTCCCGCGTCGGCAGGCCTTCGGCTTCGGACACCGACACCAGCATCGCATCCAGGTCGACGATTTCCTTTGGACCGAGCACGGAAGATGACACGATCAGCTGGCTCAGCTTGCGCATGGTTTCTGCGGGCGGGGGCGCTGAATTCGTCGCCCAGGCTGCATGCGCCGTCAGGGCGTCGGCTTCCTCCTGGCCGAATTCGAAATGGTGCATGATCTCGCGGTCGATCGCAGCCGTCTGGTTCTCGGTCAGCGGCCCGCCGCGCGCGCGGGCAACTTCCATCATCATGATGGCCGCCGCTTCACGCGGGTCTTCGATCAGACTCAGCCCGCCCTTCCCTGATCTGTACCGGTACGCCAGCTTGCGCGGCATGTTGATCGCCGCCTGCGCCAGTTTGCCAGCCTCACGCAGGCCTTCCCGCGCCATGCGGAGCCGCCACGACCACACACCGATCGCCACCAGAATACCAAACAGGAGCACGAGCACTTGCATCCGGAAACAGTAACGCGGCCCATCGGGCCGCGCTACAGGTTTCGTCGAAAGGCAATGGAGTGTTACTCCGTCCCGTCGTCTTCAGCCGGCGCTGCCGCGTGGGCCTGGGCCAGCACATAGGCCCGGATCGCCTCAACATCATCTTCGTCCAGATACTCTGAGAACGAGACCATGCCGTTTGCCGCACGGTGCCCTTCCAGCACAACGCCTTTCCAGGCTTCCGGGTCTGCGGAAACGACCGACCAGCGCAGGTCCGGCAGCACGCCGGAGCTGACAGCCAGCGGGCCGTGGCAGACCGCGCAGTTGCGGGCATAGTCCACAACGCCTTCCGCCAGCTGAGCATCGGTCCCGAACGGTTCGGCCTTGGGTGTGCGGTCGATTGGCGGCAGGTCCGCATCGGCAATTTCACCGGTTCCGCCGAGCTTGAACGTCACCACCTTGCCAACCGTCGACGGTACCGTGTCGTCATAGGCAAACCCGGCGGAGAGCGCGAATGCACTACCCCAACCCGTGGCGATGGTCACATACTGTTCGCCATCTATCATGTAGGTGCCGGGTCCGGCGCCAGCGCCGGACTTCACATTATAGTCCCACAGCTTCTCGCCGGTGGCCGCATCATAGGCAACGAACTGGCCGTTCAGCTTGCCCTGGAAGACGAGGCCCCCTGCAGTCGACAGCACACCGCCATTCCAGGCGTTCTCATGCTCCACGGTCCAGCGCGGCGCGCGGGCCACGGGATCCCAGGCAATAAGACGCCCCTTCAGAGTCGAGCGAAGGAACTTCGCCACTTCCGGCGTTGCAATGGGCGGCACGCCAGCCGAGAAATCTGCCCCCGTATTCCAGGCCGTGTCCTTGGAATAGAAAAGCGGATCTTCTGCATAGGCCTGCGGGATTTCCTGGGCCGGAATGTAGGCCAGCGCGAGGTCCGGATTGTAAGCCATCGGTTGCCAGTTGTGCGCGCCAAGCGGCCCCGGCAGCTGCTGGTACGGTTCCTTGCCATAGCGGGCCGCAGCAACTTCGATCGGGCGGCCATTCTCGTCGAGGCCGGTTGCCCAGTTCAACGGTCCGAACGCATCGCCGGAAATGAACTCACCCGTCGCGGCATCGATCACATAGAAGAAGCCGTTCTTCGGCGCCTGCATGGCAACGCGGCGGCTGGCGCCGTCCGGTCCGAGTGGCAGGTCGGCCAGGATAATCGTCTGCGTGGCTGTATAATCCCAATTGTCGCCAGGCGTCGTCTGGAAGTGCCACTTGTACTCACCGGTATCGGCATCGACAGCGACGATGGAAGACAGGAACAGATTGTCCCCGCCCGACGGGTCACGGAACGTCCGGTTCCATGGCGACCCATTTCCGACACCGAAGATGATCTGGTCGTTCACGTCATCATAGACGATGGAATCCCAGACCGTGCCGCCGCCGCCATCGGTCACCCAGGCACCTTCATCGCCCCAGGTGACATTGCCGATCGTTTCGAAGGCCGCATCAGAGGCTTCGCCGTCGGGCTGTTTCTGAGGGTTTGGCACGGTGTAGAAGCGCCAGATCTTGTCCCCGGTCTCCGCGTCATAGGCAGAGATGTACCCGCGCACACCCAGTTCGGCGCCACCATTCCCGATCAGGACCTTGCCGTTCACCACACGCGGCGCGCCGGTGATCGTGTAAGGCTTGGACTGGTCGACCGTCACCGTTTCCCAGACGAGGTCGCCTGTTTTCGCGTCCAGCGCCTGCAGGCGGCCGTCAATCACGCCGACATAGATCTTGCCGTCATAGACCGCGACCCCGCGATTCACGACATCGCAGCAGGCATTGACGCCCACCGAGCGATCCACATCCGGGTCGTGTTCCCAGAGAAGGGCGCCAGTCTTTGCATCCAGGGCATACACGACGGTCCAGGCCGACGTGACGTACATCACACCGTCAACCACGATCGGCGTCGCCTCAACGCCCCGGTTGGTGGCAAGGTCGAATGTCCAGGCAACGCCCAGCTGGTCGACATTGTCCTTGTTGACCGCATCGAGCTTCGAATGGCGCTGCTCATCATAAGTGCCGCCATAGGTCAGCCATTCGGCGCCGGCCGATGCCGTTTCAATTCGCGCGGTATCAACCGCCGCAAATCCTTTTTCTTCCGGTACAGGGGCTGTTTCCTTCGGACCACATGCGGCCAGCAATGCCAGCGCAGATCCTGCCAGAAAAATACGACTCCAAGCGGCCATGTCGGTGTTCCTCCCGTCGACATTATGCATAAGCGGTCTTACCGCCGCTTTTGTAATCGCAATGCTAGTCTTTCATGGGGGTTTGTCGAGGCGTGACCCAAGGAGAGAGGCTGGCCCGATATCAGGCCGGGATCAGGCCAGAATGGCAGATGTACTGCCAGCATGTTTCGACAGGTCCGCCTGAGCTTCGTCTATCGCGGCCTCGACGATTGCGGTCCATTCCGTCCGGGTTGCCGCGGAATCCGCTCCATCCGGGAACGTAACCGAGCGCGAGGCATTCACCACGCCGCCTTCAAGCCGGTTGCCCGCACGCTTGAAACCGGCCAGTGCATCCGCCGCCCCGCCGCCCTGCGCGCCATAACCCGGCACGAGGAACAACGCATTCTCGGCGAGTTGGCGCAGATGGCGCGCTTCATCCGGCCCTGTCGCCCCGGCGACAAGCATCAGGCTGGACCAGCCTTCCGCGCCCTTCAACCGCTCTATCGCCGGCGCGAGTGCCTCCACCACACGGGCATAAAGCGGTGCGCCTTCCAGATCGCGGGCCTGGAAATCCGACGAGCCGGGATTGGACGTGCGGGCGAGGACGACAACGCCCTTCCCGTTCGCTTCAGCCTGTTCGAGAAACGGCTCCAGCGTATCGAGCCCCATATAGGGATTCACTGTTACCGCATCCGACGGGAACGGCGCAGTCGGGGAAAGGTAAGCAAGCGCATATCCCTTGGCCGTTGAGCCGATATCACCGCGCTTTGCGTCCGTAATCACCAGAAGACCGGCCTCTTTTGACGCCTGGCAGACACGCTGCAGCGCCCGCATGCCGTCCGGGCCGTGACGCTCGAACAGTCCGACCTGCGGTTTCACAACGGTGACGCGGTCGGCCGCCGCTGCAACAACAGCTTCGCCCCATGCTGCCAGCCCATCCGGCGTGTCGCCGCCGAAAAGGTCCGGGATTTTTCCGGGATGCGGATCGATCCCGACACACAACGGGCCAAACCGGCGGGCACCGGCGATCAGTCGGGTGGCAAAATCGCTCATGGTTTTACCTTGCAGGCAACCTTTACCACTTGCAACAGACGCCGGGCATTGTCGGATCGCGGCCCATAGGTCTCTTCGTCAAAGGCCTCTGCCGGGCCGTCTTCCGGGCTGACATTCAGGCGGGTCAGGAATGCTTCGACCGACGTGGGGGACGTTGTGTAAATGCGCCCACGGCGCGGACTTTCCGCAACAATCACACCGCGGACACGGCCTGACGCGTCGAAGACCGGACCGCCTGAAATTCCGCCCAACGTGCCGGTCAGACCGCGCGTGCGGCCGAATTCGGCCCAGGCAAGGATCGGCTCTGAACTCTCGCGCCGGCCGCGCGTGATCATGTTGGACCGGGACATCAGCCGCGTCGCCACTTCGCCCGGCCTGCCCTGCGGATAGCCGACATGATACCCTTCCAGACCGATCCGCAGCGGCGTCGCAAGGTCCAGCTCGACCGGATTAGGACTGCGGCCCGTGGAAATCAGGGCGAGGTCATGTTCCGGGTCGAGGGTCACCGACTCCACCGGAACATACTGGCCGGGCGCGACGAGCAGGCCGACGGAATCGCAGCCATCGACCACGTGCCGGGCGGTAATCCACTGGCCTTTCCGGTTGACCGCGAAGGCCGTCCCGATCCCGTCTTTCGGGGCATCCACCTGAATCAGGATCTGCTCATCGAACGGAGATGGCGGCGGCAGGGTCGGGCCATCCGCTTCCAGCACGGTGGGCGGCGCTTCCGGGGCATCGGCATGATCGCCCTGCGCAAACAGGACGAAGACGACCAACCCGAGCGCCGTCACATAAAGCAGCCAATCGAACTTACGCACGGGCCTTGTATGCTCCTCAGATCAGAATCTCTGCAATGCAGGATCCCACAATCCTGCGGCAAGAATGAGGGCAGATGCGAGTTTTGCGGACACAAGAACGGCCGCCGCACCCAATTCATCCTGTTCAATCCTCCGCGGCATTCCGCCGAGCAGAAGATCTACCAGCCGGTAGACGATCAGCTGCAACAACAGCGCAACCACGCCCCAGATGGCAAAATCGATCAGGGTGATGCTGGAGGCGAGCGCCGACGACATCGGCAGGGCCAGGCCTGCAATCGCCCCGCCCAGAGCCAGGCCCGCCGCGGTGTTCCCGCGCTTGACCTCCGCAAATTCCTTCCAGGGCGTCAGCAGAACATAAATTGTGCTCGAAACGACCAGCATGACGCCAGCGCTGGCCGTCCAGATCAGAAATCTCGGAAACGCCTCGACAAAAGCACCCATTTCTCCGCCCATGATTCCTGATAATCCTGTGTGATTATTGTGGTGACCCGGCCGGAGACCGGCCCTATTCCTAGCATGGCGCAACCGCCGCTCAAGGAGACCATCATGCTGAAAGGTAAAACAGCCCTTATCACCGGCTCCACGAGCGGGATTGGCAAGGCCATCGCGACCCGGCTGGCAGCTGAGGGCTGCAACATCGTGCTCAATGGCTTTGGAGATTCCGGAGAGATCGATGCGCTCAAACGGTCCCTGGCGGCGGAACACTCCGTCATGGTCGGCTATTCGAGCGCAGACCTCACCCGTGTGCCTGCCATCGAGAACATGATGGCTTATGTGCAGAGCGAGTTCGGCGGCGCCGATATCCTGGTCAACAATGCCGGCATGCAGCACGTGTCACCGGTCGAGGACTTCCCGGTCGACAAGTGGAACCTGATCATCGCGCTGAACCTGTCCGCCGCATTCCATACGATCCGCCTGGGCCTGCCCGGCATGAAGGAAAAGGGCTGGGGCCGTATCATCCAGACCGCTTCGGCGCATGCACTCGCTGCCTCGCCCTACAAGGCGGCTTATGTCGCGGCCAAGCACGGAATTGCCGGCCTGACCAAAACGGTCGCCCTTGAAGGCGCGACTCATGGTGTCCGCTGCAATGCGATCTGCCCCGGCTATGTCCATACCCCGTTGGTGGACGCTCAGATCACCGACACGGCCAAGGCCCGCGGTATCAGCGAGGACGAGGTCGTGAAAAACGTGATTCTTGCGGCCCAGCCGACCAAGGAATTCGTCACGGCCGAGCAGATCGGCGACATGGCGGCATTCCTTTGCTCGCCCGCGGCGGACCAGATCAATGGTGCCCTGCTCCCGATCGATGGTGGCTGGACAGCCCAGTAGGCCGCTGCGGCCGGACTATTCCAGCATTTCGGTGAGACAGGTCGCGATCATCTCGTCGGTGTCTTCATGGGTGAAGAAGGTTTTCAGCTTCCAGTCTTCATCCATCAAATACAGCAGCGACGTGTGATCCATCGAATACTCGCTTTGACTGCCCGGCTGCTCGATTCGTGAGTAATCCGCCAGGAAGGCATCGGCGGCGGCGCGCACCTCTTCCGGCGTTCCGGTCAGGCCCTGGAGATTGTCCGGGAAAGCATTGGTCGAGACGTATTGCGCCAGTTGCTCGGGCGTATCCCGTTCCGGATCGATCGAAATCAGCAGCGTCTGCGGCGGGCTGACGTCCTCTGGCAGGCGGTCATAGGCCCGTTTCACGGTCACCAGAGTCATCGGGCAAACATCCGGACAATAGGTGAAGCCGAAATAGATCAGTGTCGGATGGCCTTTATAAGTCGCCTCCGTCACCTGTTCGCCGTCCTGGTTCACCAGCGAAATAGGTCCGCCGATATTGGGATAGGCGCGGGACATGCAGCCCGCAGAAGGACCGCCAGCAGATGGCTCAGCAGGTTTTGCGGGACCGCAGGCAGCGAGCAGCGCAGCCAGCAGGGCCGCGGACAAACGAAATCTGGTCATGACCTTCCTCTAGGACGGCCACCCACCGCTTGGCGAGGGCGTCACGCTGCCGCATAAGACACAAATGAGTGATCTGTCCCGCCAAGACGTGAACCGCGCCGACCGGCTCGGCTTCGACGATGCCATCTTCACCCTCGCCCCGGAAGGGCTTGGGTCGGCCCAATCGGCCCTCGGCCGGACGCGATTGCGGACGTTCATCACCCTGCGCTGGCTGGCCGTTGCCGGACAGACGGCCGCCGTGCTGTTCGTGGCCTTCGTGCTGCATTTCGACCTGCCGCTGGCGGCGTGTCTCGCCATTATCGCCGCCTCTGCCTGGTTGAACGTCTTCCTGTCCTTCGCCTTCCAGAGCCAGCGCCTGACGCGCGGGTGGGAAGCCTCGCTCCAGCTCGCCTTCGATACCGTACAGCTGGCTGCGCTGGTCGCGGTGACGGGCGGCCTGTCGAACCCCTTCCTGCTCTTGCTGGTTGCGCCGGTCACGGTGGCGGCGCTCAGCCTGTCGCCCACACGGGCCGTCCTGATCGCCCTGCTGGCGCTGACCCTTGCGGCCATCATGCCGCTGATTTCCCTGTCCCTGCCCTGGATCAATGGCGCCATGGTCGAACTGCCGCCCCTGTTCCATCTCGGCCAGTTTGCCGCCCTTGCCGTTGGTGTCGTGTTTTTCGCCGTCTCCGCAGGGCGCGTCAGCCAGGACGAAGCCAAGCTGGTGCGCGCGCTCGATGCCGCCAGCATCGTGATGGCGCGGGAACAGAAGCTCTCTGCGATCGGCGCGATGTCCGCCATGACGACGCACGAGCTTGGCACGCCGCTCGCCACCATCCACCTCGTCGCCAAGGAATTGCTGGCCGAAACCCCCGAAGACGACCCGAAATACGAAGATCTCACCCTTCTGGCCGAACAGGCAGACCGGTGCCGGAACATCCTCGCGACAATCCGGGAGGCCCGCGAAGCCACCGACATCGTCCATGCCCGCGTGACGCTGGATGCGCTGGTCGCGGAGGCCGCGGCACCATTCAAGGGCCTTGGCGTCGCCGTGGAAGTGGTGGTCCGGCCGGGCGAGGAAGATGACTCCCGTCCTCCCATTCTCAATCGCAGTCCCGAAATCCTGCATGCCATCAGCGCCTTCGTGGAAAACGCCGTCAGCTTTGCCGATTCCCAGGTCACCGCGCAGGCCAGCTGGACAGCAGACCAGATCATGATCTCGATCAGCGATGACGGGCCGGGCTTTGCGCAGGAAGTCCTGCCGAAGCTGGGAGAGCCTTATGTCTCGGAGCGGAGCGAAGCCCATCTCGGCGGCGGAGACATGGGACTTGGCTTCTTTATTGCAAAAACCCTGATTGAAAGAACCGGCGGCCGGATCGCCACCAGGAACCGCACCCCGCCCCGCAAGGGCGCCATCGTTCAGGCGCTCTGGCCACGTGCAGCTCTTGAAGCATCCGCGTTGGATTAATTGATTTGGAAGTCCTATAAAAGAATCAGGTAGCTAGGGAAGCTGAGCATGGAACGGCCAGTAAATATCAATCTTCACGAGAGCCTGGAGGGCATTGAAGATCGCTCTTGCCTCGTCATGGATGATGATGGCCCGTTCGTGCAGCGTCTGGCCCGTGCCCTCGCCCAGCGGGGATTCATCGTCTCGGCGGTCACAAATGTGGCCGAAGGCAAGGATATTGCCCGCCTCAACCCGCCCGCTTTCGCCGTGCTCGACCTGCGCCTGGAAGATGGCAGCGGCCTTGATGTGGTGGAAGTGCTGCAGAAGAGCCGCCCGGATGCCCGCGCCGTCATCCTGACCGGTTATGGCGCCATCGCCACCGCTGTCGCAGCGGTCAAGGCAGGCGCCGTGGACTATTTGTCGAAACCGGCCGATGTGGAAGACATCATCCGCGCCCTCACGGCCACGACCGATGAAAAACCGGCACCGCCGGAAAACCCGATGTCAGCCGACCGGGTCCGCTGGGAACACATCCAGCGCGTCTATGAGCTGTGCAATCACAATGTCTCGGAAACCGCCCGCCGCCTGAACATGCACCGGCGCACGCTGCAGCGAATTCTCGCCAAGCGCGCGCCGCGCTGATCTTTTCCGTCAGTCCTTTACCGGCATCAGGGTCATTGCCCCGATGACCATGGCTTCCGTGCCCAGTTCCACCGACGGCTCCGGCCAGATCCTGAAGAACGGGGAGTGGTGGGACGACGCATTTTCCAGCTCATCGGCCGGTGTGCCGCCAACATTGAAATAGACGCCCTTCACGCCGGTATCCGGCGTAACGAAATAGGCAAAATCCTCAGCCCCCATGCCACCGCGCGGCGGGTCCACCAGCACATTATCTGAAATACGCGCCGTAAACGCATCGCGCAGTCGCTGGGCGGTCGCCGGATCATTGATCGTGGGCGGTGTGGTTTCCGTCTCGGACCGGATAACCTCCGGCATCAGGTCTTCTGGCACATCCATCGAAATCGCGACGCCGCGCGCGACCCGGTCGATGCCGTCCAGCAATTCTTCACGCACGTCCGGATCGTCGGAGCGGACAGTGATCTGCATCTCGACCTTGTCGCCGATAATGTTGTGCTTGAAGCCACCATGGATGGCCCCAACCGTGATCACGCCCGGCTCCAGCGGCGCAATCGTCCGCGAGACGATCGACTGGAGTGAGACCACGATCTGAGATGCCACAAGAACCGGGTCGATCCCCATATGCGGATAGGCCCCGTGCGCGCCGACACCGTGAACAATGATGTCGACACTGTCGGAACTGGACGCGACCTGTTCCAGAGGCACCTCGATTGTTCCGGTCTCAAGTTCGGACGCGACATGGAAGGCAATTGCATAGTCCGGCTTCGGGAAACGCTCATAGAGGCCGTCCTGGATCATCGCGCGTGCGCCGCCGATCCGCTCCTCTGCGGGCTGGCCGACCAGCACCAGCGTGCCGGACCAGTCTTCCTTGCGCGCGGCCATCTGGCGGGCGGCGCCGACCAGCGAGGTAATGTGCACATCATGCCCGCAAGCGTGCATCACCGGCTTCTCGATGCCGTCGATGTCGACCTGGGTGACCGTGGAAGGTTGGGCCACACCGCTGTCTTCTTTCAGCGGCAGGCCATCCATGTCGGCGCGCATCAGGACCGTCGGGCCGTCGCCGTTCTTCATGACCGCCACCACGCCGGTACCACCAACGCCTTCGGTCACTTCATAGCCGAGGGCCCGCAGTTCGGACGCAAGCCGCTTTGCGGTTTCTGTCTCCAGGAAAGAGAGCTCCGGGTGCTGGTGGAAATACTGGAACAGGGGTCCCAGGTTTTCCTGATAGTCCTTGTCGATCGCCGCGCTGAGGTCGCTGTCGGCTGAGGCCATGCCCGCCATTCCAAGTACGATCAGTGAGGCGGCGCACGCCCGAAACGTCCAGTTCATGTGATGTCTCCCGCTGTTCACCGCAGGCTATGCGCCAGACCCGGCGGTGTAAATCACCGACCTGTCAGACCCGGGCAAACCTGCAGAAAGTAAAGTATAAAGTCACTTTAGCAGGCATGCGGCAGCGATCCTGTTGATGCCGTTTCGCGAAGCCTGATAAGCGCCCTCTTCCCAAAGAAGGCCTCTCTAAATGTCTCTTGCGCTTATCCTCGCCGCGTCAACATTCACTGCCGAACCGGAAGATGCCCCGGCAAGACTCGATCCTGTCGTCACAACGGCAACGGCCAGCCAGACACCGCTCAGCGACATCCCGATGTCGGTCAGCGTCATCAGCGGAGATGAGCTGGATTTCGCCTCTGCCTATCTCGGCGCAGAGGATGTGACCGACCTGCTGACGGGCGTGGAAGCCGCCGTGGCGAATGGCACGCAGGTGGCGTTCCAGATCCGCGGGATCGGCGCGGTGGATCATCAGGCCCTGACGCCGGGCGCAGCAGCGGTCTATTCCGACGGCGTGTTGCTGGCGACAAATGTGCAGACCGGCCTCATGCTCTATGATCTCGCCGGAGTGGAAGTGCTCAAGGGGCCGCAGGGCACGCTGTTCGGGCGCAACGCGTCTTCAGGTGCGATCAGCTTCCTCACAGCCCGTCCGGAAAACGGCCAGTCGCGTTACATCCGCGCCGGGTATGGAAATCTGGAACGCACAGATGTCGAAGGGGCTTATGGGGACAGCGTCAATGACTTCAGCTTCCGCCTCGCCGGGCGCTATCTTTCCCGTGATGCTGCGCTGGACAATACCGGCGGACCAGACGTAGCCGGTGGCGTCCGCGACGAGTTCGGCCTGCGGCTCGGTCTCAACTGGGAAGAGGCCCTTGGCGGCTCACTCCTGGTCCGCACGCATTACGAGGAAGACAATGGCATCAATGCCGCGCCGCGCAATGACACGCTGGACCTGTCGGACCACGAGATCTCCGTCGGCAGCGACGGCATTCAGGATACGGATAATGCGTTCTATGGCACCTCGGCTGAATACACGCGTGACATCGGCGCCTGGTCGCTGACGTCCCTCACAGCGTTTGAGGGATTCCATCAGGCATACGGCTTCGACTTTGACGGCGCGACGGCGCTCTTTGGTAACCCCCAACTCAGCGCGAACCTCTCCTATCTCCGCGACTTCCGGCAATACTCTCAGGAAGTCCGCCTGAAGACCGAACGGGCCGGTGGCTCCACCCTGTTTGGCGTCTATGCGTCCCAGGAAGATTTCAGCCAGACCTATACGATCTGGTGTGGCGAGCTGGATCCGGACCCCTTGCTCGGCACCTGCCCCTATGTCGGCGCCGCCAGCCGTGCAGGCCCGGCGCCCGTTTCCGATGGCGCCGCCATGACGCTTGTGACGGACATCCGGCAGGACCGCAAAGTGCTCGCCGCGTTCACCTATAATGAGTTTGCTCTGTCAGACAGGCTGACCGCAACGGTCGGAGCACGGATCACGCAGGAGAAAATCGAAGGCGCCGGCGCCGGCCGGCACATCTTCGATAATGGTATCGTCGGCTATAACAATGTCGGCGGGCTTGGCCTCGCATCCGGTTCCAACAAGATCGACGACACGCAGCTGACCGGCAATCTTGCCCTCGCCTACGAGACCGGCACTGGCACAGCTTATGTGTCCGTTGCGAACAGCTACAAGTCCGCGGGCTTCAATGGCGAAGTGCAGAACAACGCAGCGCACTTTTCCGATGAAGGTCTCTTCGACGCCGAAACCGTCACAGCTTATGAGGCAGGCTTCAAGGCGAAGCCCAGCGCCCACTTCGTCTGGAATGCCGCCCTGTTCTGGCAGGACTATGACTCCCCCCAGGCGCGGATCTTCGTGAACTTCCCCCTTCCCGGCGGCGGCAGCATCACCTCGAACTCTCTGTCGAACCTCGACGCCGCAACGGTCTACGGTCTCGATGCGGATTTCAGTTGGCAAGCCACGGAGTCGCTCTCCCTCAATGGCGGACTGACCCTGCTTGAGACAGAGATCGACCAGACGTCCGACATTGGTGGCAACGCTGCAAAGTTCGACGGCAAGCCCCTGCCCTTCGCGCCGGAAACATCCGCGACCCTCGGCGGACGATACGATGTTGCCCTGGCCCCCTCCGTTGCGGGGCACCTGTCCCTGCATGCCAAATATCGCAGCCGGTATTATCTGGACCCGGAAGGCCTTGAGGCCCGCTCTCAGGCGGGCTTCACGACGCTACAGGCGGAGGCGGGTATCCGTCTGAAAGACTCCGGTGTCGACGTGTCGATCTGGGGCCGCAACCTGACGGACGAAGACTATGCGCTCTCCGGCTATGGGTTCATCGGCTATGACACGTTCCGCTCGGACCCGCGCACCTACGGCATCCGCGTCGGATACAGCTTCTAGCGCCCGCAATCCCTGTCGAAGCGCATGGCGACGAAATGGACCGGATCACCATTGGAATAGTTCAGCGCATAATATGGCTCTGACTCCGTGATGCAGAGGCCCATGCCCTGCGCCTGATCGCGCAGGTGTTCCACTTCCTCCGCCACCGGCGGCTCGGCCTTCCGGTCCTCATAGTTCACGAGGTAGACAACCGGATAGGCACGCTCGTCCGTCGGCAGGTCCAACGGCGTTTCCGGCGGGTGGGTGTTCTGCGTCCCCATAGTCAGGATGTAGGACGGCTCGGCATAGCCAAGCGCGAGAATGCGATCAGGCGGCGTCATCGCGCACGCCTCTCCCGGAATGCCGCACACATCTTCCAGCGCAAGACGCGCGGTTTCCGTCGGCTGCACCCAGACCTGGCTGGGCAGCATGAAAATGCGGATATGCCAGCCGATCACGAAGGCGCCCGCCACAGCCAGAATGATGGACATGACCATCCGGGCACGGCTGAACTCGATCGCCGCTGCGCCGCACAGCGCAAACGCCGCCCACCACAGCCAGACCGGGTATTGGTAGTAGGCTTGCCAGGTCGATAAGACGTCGGGTCCGGACGCTGTCGAAAAATCTCCTGCCGCCTCGGCCATGAAGTAATGGGCCGCGCCCGGATAGGAGACCCCCAGCAACAAGGCAGCCCCGAGCCCGAACAGGGCGAGCGACAGCCAGCGTGACACCGGCATGCTCCGCCCTTCGATCAGCCGCACGGCCGCATAGCCGCAGAGCAGCGCCATCCCCGGATAGGCGGGCAGGATATAGTGGCTCAGCAGGGTCGGCATCAGCTCGAAGAAAGCCCAGGTCAGCAGCGTCCAGGACAAAAGCAGGCGCAGGCCCTTCACCTCTGCCGGCGCTTCCGGCGAAACCGGCGCCCGGCGCCACCATTCGTCCCGCGTCGAGAGGACCCCGAACACCAGCAACAGCACGGCCGGATATGCCACCTTGATCCCATTGGCCGCGGATGCCGGCAGGACCAGCGCCAGCAGCAGGCTCAGGGCGAGCAGCGCGCCGCCAATCATCAGCCCTGGCCGTCCGGCCCGCGCCACTGTCGCCTGCCGCACATCTTTCCAGCTGGCAACGAGCCCGGGAACGATCAGCAGGATCGCGGGGAAGAACCACACTGGCAGATGGGTCAGGTGAAAGAACGGCCAGCCGCCATGGCCTTCGGAGGCGCCGGTGAATTTGTCTTTCAGGTCCTTGCCGACGGCGCCCTGCAGGAATTCTCCGCTGGTCGCGATCTGCACCCAGGTAAACCAGGGCAACACCAGCGCCACGAACAGGAGCGGCCCCGGCCACCATATGAGCGGGCGCCACCAGTCGCCCCCCTTCCCGTTTTCAGCCCGGCCCCAGACCCAGGCGCCGACCCCGGCATAGGCCGCAACCATCGGCGTGACCGGTCCCTTGATCAGGAAGCCCAGCCCCATGGCGAGCCAGAACAGGAGGGCCGCCTTCTTCGGCGGCCCCTCCCGGAGGTAGAGCCGCCCCAGCGCGCCAATGCCAAACGTTGTCAGGCAG
>MDTG01056152.1_pt1 | contig 34164 bp, 26 predicted proteins | sample 811421 | NCBI WGS metagenome assembly MDTG01 (sample SAMN05326645, study PRJNA326480) | marine metagenome | isolation source: seawater | place: Pacific Ocean: South East | collected 2011
CTCCAGGTAGGGCCAGAACACGTCCATCAGCGCGGCCCCCTTGGCGAGGGCCGGCACCCGCCGCGCGCGGCTGGCCGCGGCCAGGGCCAGCTTGACCGGCTCTCCCAGCCGGGGCACGAAGCGCGGCCGGCGCGCGGCGTCCGCGGCGACCATGGCCTCGGTCACCTCGCGGAAGGTCGGCGAGCTGCGCCCCGAGGCGAGGTGGTAGAGCCGGTGGCGGGGCGCGTCGGCCAGGACGAGCGCGCTGAGGGCGTCGGCGACGAAGTCGGCGTTGACGATATCCAGCCGCCACTCGGGTCGGAAGGGCAGCAAGGGCAGGCGCGCCAGGCCGACGAAGGCCCGCGCCATGTCGAACTGGGTCGTCTCGGCGAAGCGGCTGTCGCCGAGCACGATCGAGGGCCGCCCGATCACGACCGAGGCGTCGGGCAAGAGCTCGTCGATCAGGTGCTCGCCGAACTTCTTGGTCCGCGCGTAGGGGTCCCAGTCCGAGCGCCCGAAGTCGCGCGCCTCGTCCTCCTCGACGACCTCCGCCGCGCGGTGCCCCGCGATCGCGACGGTCGACACGTGCGCGTAGCGGCGCAGACCGCCGCCCTGGTGCATCTTGCGCGCCACCTGGAGCACGTTCAGCCCGCCGCGGAGGTTGACGTCGAAGCAGGCCCGCGACGAGCGCCGGTTGAGGGTCGCCGCCGCGTGGACGATCGCGTCGTGCTCGGCCGCGAGGCGCTCCCACTCCCGCTCGCTCAGGCCCAGCCGCGCGCTGGTCAGGTCCCCGCGCAGGAAGCGCAGCCGGCCCGCGCTGAGGTGACCCGCGAGGGCGTCGGCGTGCAGGTGGAGCTGGAGCGACTTCCACAGCCGCTGCCGGGCGTGGTCAGGGTCGTTGGCCCGCACGAGCACGGTCAACGACTGACCGGCCGCGAGCAGCCGATCGGTGAGGTAGCTCCCCAGGTAGCCCGTGGCCCCCGTGAGGAAGATCGCCATGAGTCCTCCGAGGGGCGGAGTCTAGCGCACGAAGCGGCTTCGCTTCGCCCCTTCCACAACGGAGCGCCCTCCCAGACGCGCTCCGCCACTTTGGAGCAGCCACCTCCCGCACCCCTTGGCAGCCAATGACTTGCGGCCTCGGCGGAGGCGTTGCATTGCCCCTCCCAGCAGCCAAGGAGGCACACCATGGAGCCCAAGACCTTCGACCACCCCACCCGCCGCTGGCCCTGCGTCGACCGCGACGTCGAGGTCGTCGCCGAGCTCTCGCTCGCGCGCATTGGCCCGCAGCTCCTCGCCAACCTGCCGTCGCCGGACCCAGGCGACCCCGACTTCAACGAGCGCATGGGCTTCCCCCCCGGCTACCACGCGCCGCCCATGGCCCGTCAGGCCCCCCGCGGGTTGCTCTCGGTCGACGACCCCCGCGCGCTGCGGGGCGAGCGCGTGCACATTCCGCGCGGCTTCATTCACGCTCTCCGCGGGAGCGAGGGAGGGCCAGCGAGTCGACCGATCTAGTCCCTGCCGCTACCATTCCAGGGGACAGGGCGGTGTGTGCTCCGCTTCAAGGCCCCAGATCATGAATGAGTCCGAACCCGCACCCCAGGCCCAGGCCGCGCCCTGCTTGCTCGTGGTCGAGGGCGACCCTGACCGCATGGCGCTGATCGAGTCCGCCCTCGCGGGCTGGAGCGGGCGCCCCCTCCCTCGCCGCGAGACCGCAGGGGACCTCACCCGAGCGCGGCGGCGCCTGGCGGCGGGCGGCGTTCAGCTCGTCCTCACGGAGCTGAATCTCCCCGACGGCCGCGGGATCGAGCTGGTCCAACCCGCTCAGCGGGCCGGTTGCGCTCTGATCGTGATCACCGACGAGGGCAGCGAAGAGCTCGCGGTCGAGGCCCTCAAGGGCGGCGCCAGCGACTACCTGGTCAAGTCTCCCCAGGGCCTGTCGCGCCTGCCGAGCGCGCGCGCGACCCCTTCTTCACGACCAAGCCCGCCGGGACCGGCACGGGGCTCGGTCTGGCCCTGGTCGAGCGCTTCTGCGACGAGGCCGGAGGCCGCCTCGAGCTGACCAGCCAGCTGGGGCGCGGCACCTGCGCCACGGCTTGGCTCCCGGAGGTCAGCGAGCTGGCGCAGCCGACGAGCCTGCGGGGCGAAGAGCGCCTGCTCTGGGTCGACGACACGCAGGGCACGGGGCACCTGGCCGCGGACCTGCTCGGCCCCTACGGCTACCAAGTGCTCGTCGAGCCCAACCCCGAGCGCGCCCTGGGCGCCCTGCTCTCGGGGCGCACGGCCGTCGACGCGGTGGTCGCGAGTCAGCGCCTTCCTGGCATGAGCGGGCTGGAGCTGGCCGCGGTCCTGAGCACCTCGCGGCCCGACCTCCCCGTGTTCTTCGTCAGCGGATCCGGGGGAGACCTGGCCGGCCTGCGCCGCGTTGGAGTCCAAGGGGTGCTGCGCTCCCCCCTCCAGCCGGAGGCGGTCGCCCGCGCATTGCGCGACGTGTTCGACCGCGCAAGCGCTGGCGACCACACCTGACTGAAAGAGTGACAGAGTGCTCCGGCGCCCACTTGGGTCTTGCGTGTCCCATTCGGGCGACGTAGAGTCGCTCTGGGAAGTTCATGTCGGAGATTTGGGGCATGCCTACGTTCACCCGCTCGGAGCTCAACACCCTGCGCATTACCCACTCGGCGCTCGCCAGAGCGGAACTCTGATCCCCTTGAGGGTCATTCAGCAGGTCCAAGACCGCCTTCTCGCCTGCCCGCCCGAGGACCTCGCCGGCGAGCACGTCGAGGTCGCTCGACTCCTCTGCGGAGAGTTCGAACTCAGCGGCCTGGGGTTACTCGAGGTCGACACCACCGAGGGGCGCCTCTGCTTCAGCTGGCCGGCCGCTCCAAGCTCGATTCGGCTCGCGGACTACCCCTGGGTGGTGGCCGATTTGCGCCGCAGCGAGGTGGTCCGGATCGACGTGCGATCTCTGGCGGCCTTGTCGAGGCCTACCCGCATGGAGCTCGAGCGGTTCAAGATCGGCTCCTTGCTGCTGATCCCGCGCCCAGCAAGCGAACTGGAGTTCGCGCTCGCGGTCGCGGCCCAGCAGGAGCAGACCTGGAGCACCGACCTCATTGGGGAGCTGCGCGTGGCTGGCGGACTCCTGGCTGTCTCGGAGCTCCGCCGCGACTCCCACGAGGTCGCCGCGCGCGCTCGGGAGCGCTTCCAGTCGAGCCTGACAGAGCAGGGCCTGCTCGATCTCCACGAGCGCCTGGCGCGCGCCGAGCGGCTCGGCCGCGGCAGCGTCCTGGTCTCGGGCGCGGCCCACGACCTGAGTAACCTGATCACGCCCGTCGCGACCTACAGCGAGCTCGCGCTCATCGCCAAGGAGGACGACGAGCGGCGCGAGCTCCTGCGCAACCTGCACCGAGCCGCCTACCACGCCCAGCAGCTCTGCGACCAGCTGCTGGACTTCCTCCGGGGGGAGCCCCCTCGTCGCTCGTCCCTCAACCTGAGCGACTTGGTCCGTCAGGTGGTCGCTCAGCAGAGCGTGAGCCTAGACCCGGGCGTCCGCCTCGACCTGGTCGCGTGCGTCGACAGCGCCATGCTGAGGGGCAACGCGATTCAGCTGAGAGAGGCGGTCCAGTGCCTAGTCGTCAACGCGATCCAAGCGGTCCAATCCAGCGGCGGGTCGGTCGAGGTCCGGCTCGAGGAGGTGGGCTCGAACTGGCAGCTGCGGGTCAGTGACGACGGCCCTGGTGTCGACCCGCGCCTCGCGGATCGGCTCTGCGAGCCCTTTGTGACGAGCAAGGGCTCGCAGGGGACGGGCCTCGGCCTCCCGCTCGTGCGGACCGTCGTCGCGGAGCACGGCGGAGAGCTGAGCTGGACCAGCCGACCCGGCGAAGGCGCGACCTTCCTGCTCGAGCTCCCGGCCTTGCAAGGGCCGGGGGACTCGTCCCGAGTCAGCGACGTCGGTCAGCTGCGCGCCGGCAGCGGCGAGGTGTGGCTGGTCGAGGACGACGCCGGAGTGCGCGAGCTGACCCTGACCTGCCTGCAGTCGCTGGGCTACGAGGGCCGCGCCTTCGTCCGCGGCCAGGAGTTGCTGAGCGCCTTCCGCGCCGAGTGTCCCTTCCTGGCCGGGGTCCTGATCGACTTCGAGCTGCCCGGCATATCGGGCCTCAGCGTCGCCGCGGAGCTCCGCCAGTGCGATCCAGAGCTCCCGCTGGTGCTGGTCTCTGGGAACACCGCCGCCCTGACCGGGGCCGAAGCCCTCGTGGACGGCACCCTCCGCAAGCCTTTCCGCCTCAAGTCCCTCTCTGACATCGTGTCCCGGCTCTTCTCGAGGGCCGCCTGAGCACGAGCAACCCCCAGATTGGCTCCATGAGCGACTTGATCGCGATCGTCGAGGACGACCCCTCCACCCGCCAGCTCTTGACCGAGCTGCTCGAGTCACGGGGGCACCGGGTCCGCTCCTTTCCCGATCAAGCCAGCGCGCGCGAGGTGCTCGAGCCGACCGCCCCGGGGCTGCTGATCCTCGACGTCGGCCTCCCCGACGGCAGCGGCCTGGAGCTCCTCTCTCGCTTGCGCGACTATCACGGCGCCGACCGGTTCCCAGCCCTGGTCCTCTCGGGCCGCGCTAGCGAGTCAGACATCCTGCGCGGCTACGCCGCGGGCGCCGACGACTATCTGGTCAAGCCCTTCCAGCCGGACGAGCTCCTGGCCAAGGTCGTGATCTTGCTCGCGAAGCGACGCGGGCTGACGAGGCCTGCGAGCCCCGACCTCGAGCTGCCCGCCAGCTCGGGGTTGGTGTTCGGGCGCTACCGAAACCTGCGCGTCCTCGGCCGCGGCGCCTACGGGACCGTCTACGAGGCGCGCGACACGCAGGGCAACCTCGAGGTCGCGCTCAAGGTCCTCTCGGCCATGCAGGGCCGCATGGCCGAGAACCGCTTCCGCTTCCTCCGCGAGACCTACGCCCTCTCCGGGGTCCACCACCCCAACGTGGTCCGCGTACACGACTTCGGCTTGATGGAGGGGCGGCTTTACTACGCCATGGAGCTGGTCAAGGGCCCGACCCTCTATCAGGAGGTCCGCAGCCAACCCCTCAACGAGAGCGAGCTGCTGCAAACCCTGATCCCCCTCGCGGAGGCGCTCGAGGCGCTGCGCTCCAACGACCTGATCCACCGGGACCTCAAACCGAGCAACATCGTGCTGCGAGGAGGCCGGCTCGAGGAGCCGGTCCTGATCGACTTTGGCCTGAGCAAGCACACCTTCGATCGCGGCCTGACCGACCCCAACGTCCTGATGGGCACCCCGGGCTACATGCCGCCCGAGGCCTACTACGGGGAGGACTACGACCACCGCTCAGATCTGTGGGCGCTGGGAATGGTCGCGCGCTTCTGCCTCGACGGCGGCGAGCTGTGGCCCACGATCGACCACCACACCATGTTCCGGCGCTTCGCGACGCAGGAGGTCCCCCTGCCCGCTGAGACGAGCGCGCCTCTGCGCGCGGTCCTCGGGCGCGTCCTCGACCGCAAACCTGCGCTCCGCTACCCCCGGGCCGCTGAGTTCGCGGCCGACCTGCGCCGCCTCCAGACCCAGAGTCAGAAGCCCGAGAGGGGCCCGTGTCCCTCCAAGTGATCGCGGTCGAGGACGAGGCGTCGATCCGCAATCTGATCGAGAGCATCCTGGTGAACCGCGGCTACGCGGTGGAGTGCTACGACACCGCCTCGGGGGCCTGGGGCCGGCTGCTGCGCAAGCGCCCCAACTTGCTCATCCTCGACGTCGGCTTGCCCGACCAGAGCGGCCTGGATCTGCTCCGCCGCGTGCGGGCCCTCCACGGACCCCAGAGCTTCCCAGTCTTGATCGTGTCTGGGCGCCACTCGGAGCGAGACATCTTGCTCGGCTACGAGGCGGGCGCCGATGAATACCTGACCAAGCCCTTCTCTCGCGAAGAGCTGCTGGCCAAGTGCGCGGTCCTGATCGCGCGCAGCAAGCCGGCGCTCGAGACCGAGGCGATCGACCTCAGCAAGGGTGAGCCCCTCTTCGATCGCTACGACGTGCGCGGGACGCTCGGGCGAGGCGCCTTCGGGGTCGTCTATCAGGCGCGCGACCTGCACCAGCAGGGCCGGCTCGTCGCGCTCAAGGTCTGCGACGAGGAGCACGCCCGGGACCCCGAGCACCGCCTCCGCTTCCTGCGCGAGTCCTACGCGCTGGCCAGCCTGGACCACCCTGCGATCGTCAGCGTCGTCGACTTCGGGCTGCTCGACGACCACCTCTACCTGGCCATGGACTACGTCCCCGGGCCCACCCTCGCCCGCCACGTCGCCCTCTCGGGGCCGCTCAGCCCAGGCGAGACGCTGGCTCTGCTCAGCTCCCTCGCCGAGGCCTTGACGCACTTGGACGAAGCCGGCCTGGTGCACCGGGACCTGAAGCCCGCCAACATCATCCTCCGGGACGGGACGCCGCACTGCCCCGTCCTGGTCGACTTCGGCTTGGCGAAGCGGAGCAACGAGCGCTCCGTAACGGCCAAGTCGACGGTGATCGGAACCCCCGGCTACATGGCCCCCGAGATCCTCTTCGGCGAGCCGGTCGACCACCGCAGCGACTTGTTCTCCCTCGGCATGGTCGCCCGCTTCGCGATCACCGGAGAGCCACCCTTCCCGGAGCTCCGCGGGCTCGCGCTCGCGATGCGAATCGCCCAGGGAAGCCTGCCGCTACCACCCTGCCGCTCTGCCCGCCTGGCCCGCGTGTTGGCCGGCCTGCTCGAGCCAAAGCGCGAGTTGAGGATCCCCACCGCGCGCGCGCTGCTCGAGGAGCTGCGGACCAGCCCCGCCGAAAGCGCGACGTGAGCAGCGAGCTCCCCCACCTGCGCGGCTATCGGCTCCTGGAGGACCTCGGCCCGAGCCGACTAGGCCGCGCCTACCGAGCGGAGCAGGTCAAGCTCGGGCGGATCGTCATGATCAAGCTGCTCGGCCCCGAGCTGCTCACAGACCGAATCGCGCACGCGCGCTTCCTGCGCGGGGCGGCGGCCGCGGCCAAGGTCCGGCACAAGAACTTGGTCTCGCTCTACGGTGTCGAGACCTGCCCCGACAGCGAGCGCGAGTTCGCGGTGCTCGAGTACGTCGAGGGCCGCTCCCTGGAGACCCTCCTGCACGAGCGAGGCCGGCTGCCCGAGAGCCAAGCCCTCGCGATCGCGCTCGGCGTGGCGGAGGGTCTGGCCGCCTTGAGCGAACACAGCATCGTCCACCGCTTCCTGACCCCACACACGATCCTGCTCGACTCGGATGGGCGCCCCAAGCTGAGCGACCTCGGCTTGGCCAAGACGGGCTTCGGCGCCCGCTTGACCGGACCCCACGAAGTGCTGGGCTCCGCCAACTACATGGCCCCCGAGCAGGCCCTCGGGCTGAAGCTGGACGCGCGGGCCGACCTCTACGCCTTGGGCGTGGTGCTGCACGAGATGCTCACGGGCCGGCTCCCCGGCCCCGAGGGGGAGCTGCGGGGAGACCTGACTGGGCTGAGTCAAGAGACGCTCGAGATCGTCTCCCGGCTCAGCGCGCCCTCTCTGGCCGACCGCTACCCCGACGCCCAGGCCGCGGTCGCCGCATTCAGCCAGCGGAGCGCCGGGGCGACGGCCCTCGCGCCGCCCAAGCCCGACCCACCCTCCTTCTTGCTCGACAGCAGCAGCGACTGGACTGGCAAGGATCTGCGCGTCCGGGTCCGGATCGGCGAGGGTGAGCCCGAGGAGCACGAGCTCCTCGGCGAGCGAATTCAGATCGGGCGCGCGGCGGACTGCCACCTGCGCCTCGACACCCCGGTCGTGTCTCGCCACCACGTGGAGTTGAGCTGGCAGGGCGACGTTCTGTGGGCGATCCCGCGCTCGGAGACCAACCCGAGCGCCGTGAACGGGCGGCTCTTCGACTCGCCCATCCCGCTCCAGCCCGGTGACGTGCTGGAGCTCTCAGGGCAGGTGCAGCTCGAGCTCCGTTGGGGCGGCCGCGCACGTCGGAGCGCGAAGGCTTCGGCCGACGAGGAGGAGGAAGAGGAGGTCTCGATCGCCAAGCTCTTCGGCCTGACGACCTCCGAGCTGCCCCCGGCGACGACCGACCTCGATCCCGGGCGCGCGCCTTCGCTCAGCGCTCGCCTGGAGAGCGAAGACGACGGGGACAGCTACCCGCTGACCCCCTACGTCCAGGCCGGCAGCTCGGCCAGCTGCACGCTCCGCCTCGACCCTGGTGCGCCGCGCAAGGCCCTGGTCGTGGTCGCCTCGCCAGACGGCCACTGGCTGCTCAACGTCTCCCCTGACCCGACGTCGGTCTGCGTCAACGACGAGCCGATCACCGACTACAGCCGCCTCCGCGAGGGAGACGTGATCTCGGTCTACGGGCGGACGCTCGTGTTCCGCGAGAGCTGACTCACTCCGAGTTGGCCCGGATCCCCGCCAGGTCGATCCCGTAGCGCTTGATCTTGCGCTGCAGGTTGCGCTTGTCGAGCTGGCCCTCGCGGCAGGCGCGCCCCAGATTCCCGCCCGTGCGGATCAGCAGCTCGCGCAGGTAGCGGATCTCCCACGCCTCGATCAAGCGCGCCTTGGCCTCGGCGAAGCTCTCCCCCTCCTCGGCGGCGGGCTCGACCCCAGCGCCCGCTGGCCTGGAGGGCGCGACCTCGCCTGCGCTGGTCTCGGTCCCGGTCGGCAACAAGTCCGGCGGGATCGAGCCCCCCTCGCTGAGGATCACCGCCTTCTCCATCACGTTGCGCAGCTCTCGCACGTTCCCTGGCCAGGCGTAGGAGAGCAGGCGAGCCTGCGCCGCGGCGCCGAGCTCGATGGGCGGGTAGTCGTAGCGGAGTGAGATCTCGTCCCCGAGGGAGCGGGCGAGCAAGATCACGTCTCGACCCCGCTCGCGCAGGGCGGGCAGCTCGAGGGTGAACACGTTCAGCCGGTAGAACAGGTCCTCGCGCAGCTGCTTCGCCTGCACCGCGGCCTCGGGGTCGGCGTTGGTGGCCGAGAGGACGCGCACGTCTGCCTCGAGCTCGCGCTCGCCGCCCACGCGCGAGTAGCGACGGCTCTCGAGGAAGGACAGCAGCTTGGCCTGAGCCTGCGCGGGGAGCTCCGCCACCTCGTCCAGGAACAGCGTCCCGCCCTCCGCTAGCTCGACCTTGCCCCGGTGCAGTCGCTGGGCGCCCGTGAACGCTCCGGCCTCGTGCCCGAAGAGCTCGGACTCCACCAAGGCCTCGGGAATCGCGCTGCAGTTGAGGGCCAGGAAGGGCTTGTCGGCGCGGGGACCTGCGCGGTGGATCGCCTCGGCCACGAGGGTCTTGCCCGTCCCCGTCTCCCCGGTCAAGAGCACGCTCGAGTCGACCTGGGCGAGCTTGCCCAGCAGCTCGCCCACGGCCCGCATGGCCAGGCTATCGCCGATCAAGCCCAGCTCGCTGACTCCAGGGGCGGGACGCCGGAGCTCCATGCTCTGGGTGCGGCGCACCTCCACCTGGTAGTTCTCCAGCAAGGCCCCGGCCAGCCCGACCAGCAGCCGCAAGACCCCGCGCTGGTTGGCGCCCAGACCTTCGATCAGGAGCAGCCCGGCCGGGCGCCGCCGTCCAGGCAGAGCCGCGGCCCACAGGCTGACCTCCTCCAGCGGATACCAGGGGGGTCCCGAGACGCGTCGCGGTCCTGCGTGGAGTTCTTCGAGCTGCTCGACGCTGACTTCGCTGAACTTGGGGAAGGGAGCGTCGGGAGGGCTCAGGGAGGCCCGCTGCAAGCTGCCGCGTCGCGGCACGTAGACGGCGGCGGAGTCACCCCCCAGCCCCTCGACGCAGCAGTGGCTCAGCTTGGCGAGCAGCTCCTCCAGCGAGTGCGCCCGCGCCAACGCCAAGACCGCCTCGATCTCGTCGTCGGCCAGTGAGCGCGCGGCTGGGTCGGTACTCGACATGGAGCGCAACGTAGCAAACGACGGGAGGGGGCTCACCGACCCCCCCCACCCCGGTCGCGAGACCCCTGCCGAGCCCTCCCCCCCCCGACCGGCAAGGACTTAGCCCCCCCCGCGCCTGGCCGCGCCCGTGCGTTCCTGCCCGGCACGAAAGGGAGGTGCGCAATGCGGGCAGTCTGGAGCGTGATCCTGGCGCTGGTCCTCGCCCTCTCGACGGGCTGCGCGACCCTCGAACGCGCCGGAGTCCTCTACAGCGGCGCGACCCACCCGGCCGTCGTCAAGATCGAGTGCGAGGGCGCGCGCGGCCGCGGGGCCGCGATCGGGCCTCGCGAGGTCCTCACGGTCTCCCACGTCGTCGGCGCCAACGAGGAGGTCTGGGTGCAGGTCTCGGCCCTCGGCCTCACCAAGGGCCGCGTCGTCCGCCGGATCCCCGCTCGCCCTGAGCCTCTGGTCGTCCTGGAGCTGGAACCGACGGGCGGGGTCTTCGCCCAGCTCGTCGGCTTCGCCGAGTTCCCCCGGGAGCGGCGCTTCGTCCCCTCCCAGAAGGGCGACCCCGTCCTGGTCCTGGGCCAGCGCGGCCCGACCCCCTGGACCTACGACGCGCTCCAGAAGGGCGACTCCGGCTCCCCCGTCCTCGACGACGACGGGCGCCTGGTCGGGCTGGTCCACGGCCGCCTTCAGGGCGCCCCGATCGCGGTCTACCTGCCCGCCGACGCCCTGGCCTCCCTCAGCGGGCCTGTGGTCCAACCTTGAGCGGCTGGCGATCCAGGATCCCTCGGATCGTCGCCGCCAGCTCCCCGGGCCGCAGCGGCTTGCGCATGAAGCCCGCCAAGCCCAGCTGGGCGAAGTTGCCGGCGTCGACCTCGTCGGAGAAGCCGGTGACCAGCAGCACCGGCAGGTCGGGTTGCTTGGCGTGGATCTCCCGAGCCAGCTGAACCCCGGTCAGGTGAGGCATGACCTGGTCGGTGACGAGGAGGTCGACCTCGAGCCCCTCGTGGATCGCGACCAGGGCCTCCACGCTGCTGGACTTCGAGATCACCTCGTAGCCGTATTGCGAGAGCAGCTCCTTGCCGAGGGCCGCGATCTCGGGCTCGTCGTCCACGAAGAGGATCCGCTCCGAGCCGCCACCTTTGGTCGACGTGGGCGGAACGTCGGGCTCCGCCTTGGGGACGGCAGGCACGTAGAGGGAGAAGGTGCTCCCGACCCCGACCTCGCTCTCGACCCCGATCCCGCCGCCCGACTCGAGGGCGATCCCGCGCGCCTCCGAGAGCCCGAGCCCGGTACCCGTGCCGCTGGGCTTGGTCGTAAAGAAGGGGTCGAACACCTTGGAGATCACCTCCGGGGCGATCCCCTCGCCTTCGTCTTTGACCGCGACGACTTCGTAGACGCCCGGCGCCATGCTGGGCTCGATCGCGGCCGCCTCGGCCACGCTGAGTTCGACGCGCTGCAGGGAGACCTGGAGCTGACCGCCCTTCGCTCGCATGGCGTAGTAGGCGTTGGCGATGAAGTTCATCAGCACCTGGTGAAGCAGGGCCGGGTCGGCCTGCACGAAGTGAGCGCCAGGCTCGATCGTGGAGCCGATCTCGACCTGGGTCGAGAAGCTCGCGCGAGCCAGCTTGAGGCTCTCCTTGACCAGCAGGAGCAGGTCGACTTGCTCGCTCCCTTGAGCGACCTCCCGGCTGAAGGCCAGGATCTGAGCCACCAGCGCGCGCGCTCGCTCCGCCGCGCGCTCGACGCGGTCGATGTAGCGCTGGGACTGGCTGCTCGGCTCCGAGGCGCGGATCAAGTCCAGATAGCCAAAGATCGGCGTCAGCAGGTTGTTGAACTCGTGCGCGATCCCGCCGGCCATGACCCCGAGTGACTCCAGCCGCTGCGAACGGCGCAGCTGGGCCGCCAGGGAGCGCTCTTCGCTGAGATCCTCCTCCAGCCCGACGTAGTGGCTGACCTCACCCGACTCAGTGTCCCTCAAGGGTGCAATCGTGGCACGAACCGCGAACAGACTCCCGTCCTTGGCGCGGTTCTGAAAGAACCCCTGCCAGGTCTCTCCCCGCGAGAGGGTCGCCCAGAGCTCTGCATAGTAAGCGGGGGGTTGACAGCCAGACTTGAGCAGCCGCGTCGACTGGCCGACCAGCTCCTCGGCCGAATAGCCTGAGAGCGCGCAGAAGCGGTCGTTCACGTAGACGATCGACCCGGTGAGGTCCGTCACGAGGGTTGCGACCGGACTCGTCGCGACGATCTGCTCGAGCGGAAGACCCTGTGGCACTGTCATCTGCTTTCCCCTCCGGAGCAGAGAGTAGCAGGTGTGACTGCTAATCTGGAGGCGTGGAGCCCCCCGGGAAGAATCAGCTGCGCCTCGAGCTCGCGCTCGTGTTTCGCTTCGAGCTGCTCCAGATCGCCGACGAGGCGTCGCTCTCTGAGCTGGTCTCCTTCTCGCTGGATCGGATCGGGGAGCTGCTCGAGAGCCCCTTCGGATTCTGTCACTTCGTCGACTCCGTCGGAGAGCGCTTCAGCCGAGTCCAGTGGTCGACCAATAGCCCGCTGGCCTCCCTCGCCGACGGCTCCAGCGCTCCGCTCGCGGAGACCTTCATCGGCGCTGAGCTCCTTCGCGAGCCGCGCCCCCTCGCTCTCAACCACCCCTCGCCCTTGCCGGGGACTCCAGCTGGCCGAGCCTCCGAGGCCGAGCGAATGCTCGTGGCCCCGGTGTGTCGCGAGGACCAGATCGTGGCGCTGCTAGGGGTCTGCGACAAGTCGGGCGACTACACCCAGGCCGACGCGGACCTGCTCGGCTTCACGGCAGACCTCACATGGGAGGTCGTGGAGCGGCAGCGAACCCGCGAAGCGCTCTTCGCCAGCGAAGCGCTCTACCGCTCGCTCGTCGAGGATCTCCCGGCGCTCGTGTGCACCCTCGACTCCTCGGGCCGGGTGAGCCTGGCCAACCGTGGCTTCTGCGAGTTCTTCGCCCGCAGCGCCCCCGAGTTGATCGGGGCTGAGTTCGCCCAGCTGCACGCCAACGAAGAGGACTGGGACCCATTCACCGAGGTCAGCCCCGCCCAGCCAACCCGCGACCACCTCGTCTCGGTGCAGGTGCCGCGGGGAGAGCGTTGGATGCGCTGGACGATCCGCGCCCTCTTCGGCGATGACCAAGCCGAGCTCCGCGGCTATCACTGCGTCGGCGAGGACGTCTCCGTCGAGCGCGAGGCTCAGCAGGACCTCGAGCGCGCGAACCTGCGCTGGAGGCTCCGCAGCCAGATCAACGCGACCCTGGCCCATAGCGAAGACGCCGAGGAGCTGCTGCGCAGCGCCTGCGAAGCGTTCGTCAGCCATGCTGGCTACCGAGCCTCCTATGCCCAGCTTGCCCGAGGCGACGACCTCGAGCTCGAACCCGGCCGCTGGTTGGCCGCCGCGGGAAGGCTGCCAACCGAGCCCCCCGCCTTCGAGCTGGCCCGCGAAGCCCTCGCGACCCGCAGCTACCGGGTCTACTGCCACCTGCCCGCAGGCTGCTTGCGGATCTATGCGCTGCCCCTGATCGCGCACGACGACCGACTAGGCGTCCTGTGCCTGGAGGGCAAGACGTCCCTCCAGCTCGATCATGAGCTAGAGCTGCTCGACGAGCTGGGTGCTGCCCTGGCCCACGGGCTGCGCGCATTCCAGCTCGAGGCGGAGCGTGACGAGAGCCTCCACGCCCTCCGCCACTCCCAGCGGCTGGAGTCGATCGGGCGCTTGGTCGGGGGACTCGCCCATGACCTGAACAACATGCTCAACATCGTGCTCGGCAACGCCAACCTCGCCCTGGAGGCCCTCGAAGCTCAGCACCCAGCCCGCGCCAAGCTCGACTCGGTGTTGGGGACCAGCGAGCGAATGGCGCGGCTGGTGCGAACCCTCCTGGCCTTCAGCCGTCGCCAGACCCTCCAGCTCCGCTCCCTGGAGCTCGACTCCCTCGTGCGCGGCTTGGCGGAGATCTTGCAGAGCCTGCTCGGCGACCCGATCACGCTGAAGCTCGCGCTCGGCGCCACGGGGCAAATGGTCGAGGCGGATCCCGTTCAGTTGGAGCAGGTGCTGATTCACCTCGCCCTCAACGCGCGGGAAGCCATGCCTGACGGCGGGCAGCTCGAGCTGACGACCTCTTGGCAGTCCTTGGGCGAGGACTTCGCGCGCAGCCACAGCGGCGCCCAGGCCGGCGAGTTCGTCTACCTGAGCCTGGTCGACACGGGCTGCGGCATGGACGAGCAGACCCTCGCCCGCGCCTTCGAACCCTTCTTCAGCACTCGGCGCAGGACCGCCGGCGAGGAGCTGGGCCTTGGGCTTGGCCTCTCCATGGCCTACGGAATCATTAAGCAGAGCCGTGGCCATATCTCGCTCGAATCCGCCCTCGGCAAGGGCACCACGGTCCACCTCTACCTGCCGCGGATCCCCACCAAGGCTGGGGACAAGGACGCCCTCGAGCCCGCTCCCGTGGCCCTCGCGCACCCGCCACCCCACACCACACTCCTCGTGGTCGTCGACGAAGAGCCGATCCGTCAACTGCTCCAGGAGTTGCTGCGCGCGGTGGGCTACCAGGTGGAGTGTCCCGAGAGCGCCCCCGCCGCGTTCGCCAAGGTCGAGGCCGGCCTCCGTCCGCAGCTGCTACTGACCGACGTTCACTTGCCGGCCATGAGCGGCCTGAGCCTGGCGAGGCGCCTGCGCGGCTTCGTCGACGGCCTGCCGGTGCTCTTCCTCTCGGAGGATCCGCACCGCTCGGATCAACTCGATGTCGACCCCCGCGCCGACGTCCTCAACAAGCCCTTCCGAGCCAAGGAGCTCCTCGCCTGCCTGGAGAAGCTCCTCCGCTCCGGCCCTGGCGCGAGGGGGGCGCCGCCGGCCAACTCTCTGCCACCCGCCGGCCAGGAGCGGGCTTAGCGCGTCTACCACGCACTCGTCGGGGCGAAGCGGAGTCGCTCCCCTCGCGCGGGTCTCCAGCCATGACGCCTGCCCAGGCTGGCGACGCTCGTCGCGCGGGAGCGCTACCGGCTACTTGCCCTCGAGCTTGGTCTTGAGCGCCCGCGCCTCGGCGTGCTCGGGGTCGTCGCCGAGGGCCTTGCGGACCGCCTCCAGGGCCTCCTCGCGCTTGCCCAGCTCGGCCAGGCAGGCCGCCTTGCCGAAGTAGGCCCCGGCCAGGTAGTCGACCTTGAGGATCTCCGCCACCTCGTACTCGCCCAGGGCGCGCTTCAGCTTGGCCTCGTCACCGAGGGCCGTCTTGCGCAGGGCGTCGCCCAGGAGCAGGTGCGTGTCCTTGCGGAAGGGGTCGATCAGGTTCACGTCGTCGAGGACCTCGAGCACCTCGACCCAGCGCCCCTGCTTGGCCGCCCAAGTGGCGAAGGTCACGCGGACCTTGGCGTCGTCGCTGTCGAGCAGGCAGGCCTGCTTGAGCGCGGCCATGGACTCGGCCTCGTCGCCGGCCTTCTTCCACAGCTCCGCGAACTGGCGCTGGAGCTCGGCGTTGGGCGGCGAGAGGCGCTCGACGGTTCGCAGCTCCTCGATCGCCTGCTTCCACTGCTTGCGCGCCGCGTGGATCTTGCTGAGCAGCTTGTGCGCCAGGACGGGGTCCCGCGTGCCGAGGTCCAGGGCACGGCGCAGGCGGCGGGCGGCGCGGGAGAGCTTGCCCTTGCGGCCGGCGACCACCCCCAGGGCGAGGTGGGCGTCGGCGGCGCCGGCGCGCAGGTTGGCGGCGCGCAGCGCGGCGCGCGCCTCACCGCCGGGGAGCGCGCCCAGCTCGAGCTGGCCCAGCTCGGGGGCCAGCTTCTCCGCGTGCTCGAGGGCCAGGCCGGCCTGCGCGGCGGCGTCGACGTCCTTGCCGTAGACCGCGTAGACCCAGGCCAGCTCACCGCGGGCCGCCACGTCGAGCGGGCTGCGCCCGAGGTGCGAGAGCAGCTCGCGGCGGCGCTCCGGCGCGGGGGGCGGGCGCCAGGCCACGTGGCGGTAGCGGCGCTGCAGGAAGCGCATGAAGCGGCGGTCGAAGTCGGCGTGGTCGAAGCCGAACACCTTCTGGATCGCCTGCTTGGTGTCGAGCCCCTCCCCGTAGGCGTCGAGCAGGCCGAGGATCTTCTCGAAGCCCCAGCGAGCCTCGATGAACTCGCACATCGCCCCGCCCTGGTAGTAGGACATCATGACCTGGTTGGGGTAGCGCGGCTTGGTGAAGCCCTCGTCGAGGCGGGCCACCGGCATGATCAGGCCGCGGTCCATGAGCATCAGGATGTCCCCGTCGCTCCCGCGGACCCAGGTCTTGCGCCCCTTGGGCTCCTCGTAGACCGAGATCCCCTCGGTCAGCCAGCGGGGCACGCGGTTCTTGCTGCGGGTCAGCGTGCAGACGTGCGCATACTCGTGCCAGAGCGTCCGGCCCCAGGAGTGGGCGCCGACCGCCTTCTTCTCCTTGGCCGAGAGCACCGTCACGACCTTGCCGAAGCACACGCCGAGGGCCGGGATCCCCGGCAGCCCGACGCTGCGGGCGGAGAAGTCGGCGTGCTTGGGGAAGAGCTCGATCAGGACCTGCTCGGGGACGGCCTCGTAGCGCCCGCCGAGGCGCTCGCGGCACTCGTTGACCAGGTCCTTCACGTAGCGCGTGCTGACGAGCAGCTCCTCCTTGCTGATCCGCAGCTTGGCGCCCTTCATCTCGACCGTCGTGTAGTGCTCGTCGAGGCGGTCCCAGAGCTGGAGGTGGTTGAACACGAACACGTTGAAGGGGTCCTCTTCGAAGGCGCGCTGGAGCACCTTGCGGCCCTCCTCCTCCTGACCCGTCCGCGTCAGGTTCACGCCCAGGATCGCGAGCACCGGGTGGTAGCCCGGGTCGACCTCGAGCGCGCGCTTCGCGAGGTCGCGCGCCTCGGCGTAGCGGAACTTCATCTGGACCGTCTCCGCCACGGCCTCGAAGAAGCGCGCGCAGCGGGGGCGCAGCTTCAACACCTGCTGCTCGATCTGCTGAAAGCCCGCCTGGTAGCCGCGCAGCAGCTGGACAGCCGCCTGCGCGGCGAGGAGCTCCACGTCCGCCGGCCGGTGCTTCAAGCCCGTCTCGATCCGCTCGAGGGCGGCCTCGAAGTCGCCGTCCAGGATCGCGATCCCCGCCAGGGTCGCGTGGGCGCCGGCGTGGTGCGGGTTGGCGCTGAGCGCCTTCTTGAGGTCGTCTGCCGCGTCCTTGTATTTGCCCGCGCCGCCGTAGAAGGAGGCCAGCCGCGCCCGCGCCCGCCCGACCCGCGCGTCCGGGTCGTTCTTGTCGCGCTCGATCACGAGCTCGTAGCTCTTCTTGGCGTCGGGGTGGTTGAACTTGAGCAGCGAGAGCAGCCCGCCCTCGCGGTGCGCCATGGCGTAGTTGGCGTCCGCGGCCAGGGCCTGGTCCAGCATGCGGCGGGCGTACTTCACGAAGTTGCGCGAATACTGCTGCTTGAGCTGGGGGAACACGTCGATCCGCCGGCAGGCCCGCCCGATCCAGGTGAACTCGGCCGCGCTCAGGTCGTCGTTGCGCTGGTAGTAGGCCAGCGCCGCCTCGAGGTCGCGCTGGGCCAGCTTGGCGTCGACCTCGCTCAGGAGCTCCGCTCGGCGCACCAGGGCCTCGATCGCGTGGGGCCGCCCGCCGAGCTCGATCGCGCGCCCGTAGTGGCGCTGGGCCTCGGCCAGCTTGCCCTGGCGCTCGGCGACCCGGCCTCGCGCGACCCAGCCCTCGCCGGCCTTGGGGTCCAGCTCGAGCTGACGCGAGGCCGCGGCCAGCGCCTCGGCGTCGCGTCCGGTCTTGAGGTAGAGCCGCGCCAGGACGCCCAGGGGCTCGGGGTCCTCGGCGTCCTCGGCGATCAGGCGCTTGAGCCCGGCCTCCGCCTCGTCGTGACGACCCACGGCGAGCAGGGCCACGCAGCGCTCGAAGGGGTCCTCGGGGAGCGCCTCTTGCTCGCCCTCGAGCTTCTCCCCGAAGAGCTCGTCGAGGGGGTCGCCCTCGTCGAACTGCGCGAAGAGGGGGGCCGGCGTCAAGGCCAGCAGGATCAGCCACAGCGGCAGGAGAGGCGTTCGCATAGCTGCATGTTGCCGACCCAGGGAGCCCGGTCAAGACGCCTCGCAGCGGAGGGGGCCGCGAAACCATTCGGGGGGTGGGGCTCCAACCGGGCGAGGAGGAGGACCCACATGCTCCGCCGCTCCGCGCTCTCGCTCGCCCTGACCCTGCCCTTCACTACCGCCTGCGCCTCCTCTCACCTGGTCGTGCAGGCGAAGCAGCCGACGCTCGCGGACCGGGTGGACTGGGTCCACGACCGCCCCCGCCCGCCGGAGCGGAGCCTGAGCCTCGCGCCGCGCGACCAGGAGCTCATGACGCGCTATCTGGAGGCGGTGGCGCTCGGGGCCGCCCGGCACCGCAAGCCGGAGGATCGCGAGCGTCACGCCGAGCTGAGCGCCGAGGTCGCGCGCGCCTGGGAGGACCTGCGCGGGCACTTCCGCGCGGCCCTCCTGGCCGACCTCGAGGCGGGGCGCTTCGTGGCCTTTCGCCTGCGGGCCTTGCCCCTGGCGCGCCTGGCCCTGATCCAGTTCGAGGAGCTGGAGGCCGAGGCGGTGGCGCGTGGGTGCTCCGTCGTCCACGACTGCGGCTGGGTCGGCCTCGAGGTCCCCGGGCGGGCGGAGCTCTATGGGCTGCGCTCCGACCTGCGCTTCGTGCTAGGGCGGCTGCTGCGCGACCACTCGCTGAACGAGATCATGCGGGACGATCGCCACCTCGCTCGCCTGACGGCCGGGCTGACCGCCGCGCTCTTCGTCACCCAGGACGGCCTGCCGGCCCGCGACCATGCGCTCGCCGGCGAGCTCCTCGCGGCGCGCCAGCGTCTGCTCGAGAGGAGGCCCCTGCAGTCCAACTACCCAGCCGCGAGCTGGAGCGAGGTCGCGCGCTACGAGGCGCGCCGGGCCGAGGTCGCCGCCGACGAGGCCGAGACCCACCGCGACCGCGCGCTCGACGCGGCCCTCGACGCCAGCGTGGCCGCGGAGGGGGTCGCGGCGCCGCCCGAGCGTCCGGCGCCGCTGCGCAAGCGCCGCGTCCGCTGAGGGCGCGGGCTCAAGCCTCGGGCCTCGCTCCAGCCCTCGAGTTGGTGACCACCCACACGAGGGTCGCGACCACGAGCGCGACCCCGACCAGGGCGCCGCTGACCGCCAGCACGTCGTCGCTGGTGTAGGGCCGCCCCCGGGCGTAATCCAGGGCCGCGTAGAGGACCGCGCAGGTCGTGCCCTGGAAGAGCACGATCGCGCCCGCCGAGAGCAGCCAAGAGCGGCGCGCCAGGACGACCGCCGCGAGCAGACCGAGGGGCTCGGCGGTCGCGATCTGGATCGGGCCCGCCGCGTCGAACTCCTGCAGCAGTCCCATCAGCCCCGTGCCGACGCCCGCCAGGAGCGCGCCCCCCAGCAGGACCAGCGCGTGCTGGGTCGGGTGGCGCGGGGCCCCCTCCTCGGCCGGCTCGCAGGGCCAGGCGCGCTGGCGGAGGCGAACCAGGAGCGCGATCACTCCGAGCAGGTAGGCCCCGACCCCAGCCAGCAGGCACACCTCGGCCAGGAGCCCGGGCGAGAGCCCGCCGAGGAGCGAGACCTGGCCCATGTGGGGGGCGGCCGTCGCGGCCACGCTGCAGGTCCCCAGCACCAGGCCCTGCCAGTAGAGGAGCAGGGTCGAGGGCGAGCGGGCCGGGGGCGGCTTGGCGCCGGCGCTCACGAGCCAGGTTCCAGCTTCAGCCACGTCAGGCGGTAGAGGAGCGGGACGCGCTGGGGGAGGACCTCGACGCGAACCCGGTGCTCGCCCGGGCTCAGCACCCCGAGCGAGAAGCGCTCGGAGCGATAGCCAGGCACCGAGTGCCTCGCCCGCAGCAGCGCGCCGTCGAGGGTGATCGCGACCTCGGCGCAGCGGATCCCGAACGAGGGGGGCGCGGCGTGCGACAGGTCCAGCGTCCAGGGGCCGGCCTCCTCGACCTGAGCCAGGACCTCGATCCAGGAGCCCTGCTCGAAGTGCTCGCCGCGGTCGTCCCCGGGACGGGCGACCTTGAGCTGCAGCCCGCTGACCTCCGGTTGGCGCGAGCGCCAGCGCCTGCGCCGCGGCTTGAACTTCGCCTTGAAGAAGTGCACCGCGCGCGGGTGGTCGGCGACGCGCCCGCTCGGGAGCACGACCGCGCCCTGCAGCGGGGCTGGGGGCGTCGCCCGGCGGAGCTCGGCGAAGCGCTCGGCCAGCTCCTGTCCGGCTTGGCGCGCTCGCTGGGCTCCGTCGGGAGCCCTGCGGGGAGGCAAGGCGGAGAAGGGGCCCCAGCCGACCAGGAGCTGCCGCTCGGGGTCGAAGGTGAGCAGGCAGCCTCGGGCGGCGCCGAGCAGTCGCAGGGGCGAAGCCAGCCCGCGCACCGTGCCGTCGCTCGCGCTGACCAGGACCCCGGGCGGGACCCGCGCCCGGGCGGGCGGCTTGATCTCGCACGCGACCTCGACCTTGCCGTCGCCGTCGAGGTCGACCGGGGTCAGGCGGCGCAGCGGGACCGGGGGGCCGCCCCCGCGCCAGCGGAGCTCGTCGAGCGCGGGCGAGAGGCCGAACAGGTGCGGCTGGAGCTCACCCCCGCTCACGGTCAGCAGATAGACCAGCTCGGGGTCCCCGCCCGCGCCGCGCCGGACGACCGCCGGGGAGATCGGCAGGCCGAGCGGGAGGTCGACGCTGCTCAGCCGCTCCAAGCTCGCGCCGCCGACCGCCGCCCGCTGCGGGGTGCCGTCGTGGGCCACGAGGAGCACCTCCGCCCGTCCCTCGCGGGGCGGGGCCAGGAGCTGCGCGCCGAAGGGGCCGGGGGAGAGCTGGAGCGTGGCGAGCTCGGCGCCCGTGTCCAGGTCGCAGAGGGTCAGCCGCCCCGAGGCGTCGGCGACCAGGACGCGGTCGGGCTGAGGGCCGGAGACCAGGCTCAAGAGCAGGGGGGGGCTCTGGGCGCGCGCCGGGAGCGCCGCGCTCCAGCGCTCGGCGCCCGAGGTGGGGTCCAGGGCGCGCAGGCGCGCGTCCCAGCTCGCGGCGTAGATCGACTGGGGGCCGCAGGCCACCGCGCAGAGCGAGGAGGAGGTGCTCGCCAGCTCGCGCTCCTCGCCGCCGGGCGTCCAGCTGAGCAGGCGTCGATCGCGCACGCGGAGCAGGCGCTGGCGCGGCGCGTCGGCGACCCAGGAGCCGTGGCCGGTGGGCTTGGGGCTCGGCGTGGCTCGCCGCAGGTCGTCCAGCGGGAGCGCGCTCGGGCCGAGCAGCCAGGGCCCGACCACCTGGGCGCTCTCCCACCCGGAGAGCTCGCGCCGCCAGCTCGGCTGGAAGCGCGCTGGCTCGCGCGGGAGCCCTGGCTCCGGCGAGCGCGTGGGCTCTGGCTCGGGGGGGCGAGCGGGCGCGGGCGTCTCACGCGGCGCGGGGCTCGCAGGCGGGGCGCTGCGGCTGGGGGCCGGCGAGGCGCTCGCGGGCGGGGTCGGGTCCCGCGCGACGCTCGGCGCGGGCTGGACGTCGAGCGCGCGTCGCGCGGCGCGCGCGCGCAGGGTCGCGATCAGGGCCAAGCCTCCGCCGAGGAGGAACACCAGCAGCGCGACCCCGACCAGGAGCCAGGGGAGGCCCTCCCCGGCGGCTGCAGGGGCGGCTCGCTTGGGCTGGAGCAGCGCGGCCAGCTCGCCGGCGCTCTCGAAGCGCTGCTCGGGCGCCTTGGCCATGGCGCGCGTGACGGCCTCGGCCACCCAGCCCGGCAGGCTGGGGTCGCTGGCGCGCGGGTCGGGCGGCGGCTCCTGCATGACCTTGACGATCACGTTGTAGGAGGCGGGCGCCTTGAAGGGCGTCTCGGAGGTGAGCGCGAAGTAGAGCAGCGCGCCCAGGCCGTAGACGTCCGTCCGCGGGCCGACCTGGTCGTCGCGTCCGTCGGCTTGCTCGGGCGCCATGTAGTTGGGGGTCCCGCGGACCTCCCCGGTCAGGGACAAGCGCTCCTGCGCGCCGATCTCGGCGGCCGAGGCCCCGCTGACCTTGACCAGGCCGAAGTCCACCAGGACGGGGCGTCCGGTGGCGGCCTCGATCAGGACGTTCTCGGGCTTGAGGTCGCGGTGCAGGACGCCGCGCTGGTGGCAGTACTCGACCGCCTCGGCCACCCGCGCCACGACGTCGAGGGTCCACTCCAGCGGCTGGACCCCGCGGGTCCGGATCAGGTCCTTGAGGGTGTCGCCTTCGATCAGCTCGAAGGCCGCGAACGCCACCCCGGCCTGCTCGCCCACGTCGATCACCTGGGGCAGGCCCGGGTGGTGGAGGTTGGCCAGCACGCTCGTCTCGCGGCGGAAGCGCTCGATCGCGACCGGGTCGCGCTGGTGGATCACCTTCAGCGCCGCGGAGGTCCCCAGGACGCTGTGGCGGGCGCGATAGACCGCTCCCTGCGCGCCCTTGGCGATCTCGCTCTCGATCAAGAAGGGGCCGAGCTGGGGGATCTGGTGCGAGCCGCTGGTAGAGGCTGAGAGCATGCGCAAGCTAATCCCGGTCGGAGCCCCCCAGGTCCCAGCTCCAGGAGAGGGTCCCAGCTCCAGGAGAGGGTCCCAGCTCCAGAGGAGGCTAGTCCTCCTTGGCGGGCTCGTCGTCCTTGGCGTCGTCGTCCTGGGCGGCGTCGTCGTCCTGGGCGGCGTCGCTCTCGCCGACCCCGGGCTGGACGGCCAGGCGCGCCGACTCGGTCGGCATGACGCCCGGCGCGACCTCGGTCCCGTCCACGCCGTCGAAGGCGCCCAGGCCGGGAGCCACGGCCTCCTCCTCGACGCGCTCGATCCCCAGCTCCTGCTCGAGCTCGGCCACGAGCTTGCTGTCCTCGGCGCGCCTGGCGCTCGCGAGCGCGTAGAGCAGCTTGCCCTTCTCGCGCGCGTTCTTGGCCGCCTCGAGCCACTGGCTCTTCTCGACGGGGAGCGAGGCGTTCAGGCGGTTGAGCACGAAGTGCAGCCCCTGCTTGATCGCGTCGTCGCGCATGTCCTTGAGCAGGGCGGTGCGCTTCTCCTTGTCCTGGAGCTTCTCGAAGCACTCCAGCGCGTCGTTGCGGCGGCCGTCGTCGGCGTAGCGCTGACCCAGCTCGGCGTAGTCCTGCGCGCGCTTGGGCTCGCCGTAGAGGATCTCGCGCCGCTCGAGGGCGTCGGGCAAGGCCACTACTCACCCCCCGAGGTCGAGCTCGACCCGCCGCTCGACGAGCTCGAGGACGAGCCCCCAGACGACCCGCTCGTCTCCTTGACGTGCTTGGCCGCGTCCTTGGTCCGCTCGACCTTGGCGTCGAGGGAGGGCTTCTTGTAGTCGGTGCAGTAGAAGCCCGAGCCCTTGAAGATCAGGGCCGAGCCGGCGCCGATCAGGCGCTTGAGCTCGTCCTTCTCGCACTCGGGGCACTTGGTGAGCGGATCGGAGCTCATGGACTGGAAGTGCTCGAAGCGGTGACCGCAGGCCTTGCAGGCGTAGTCGTAAGTGGGCACGACACGTCTCCTTGCTGATCGGGGAGCCGAGAGTCTACCGGAGGAGGCTCCAATCGGCTCCTCTGGCTGCAGCCCCCCTCCTGGGTCCAGGAACGCGCGCGAAGGGCTGGACGCGAAGCGTCCTGCTCCGCAAGATTGGAGCATGGTCGCCCCACCCCTCCCGGCGGGCACCCGCGTCGCGGGTCGCTATCGCTTGCTCGAGCAGCTCGGGCGAGGCGCCGCCGCGGACGTGTATCGGGCCCTCGACGAGAAGCGCGATCGCGAGCGGGCGCTCAAGCTGCTCGATCCGAGCGAGGAGGACGTGCGGGCCACCTCCTTTCGGCACCGCTTCGCGGTCCGGGTGCGCGAGGTGGGTCGGGATCGCGAGCTGGGCCGCTACTACGTGGTCATGGACCTCGTCCGCGGCCGCTCCCTCGAGCAGCTGGTCCGCGGCGCCGTCCTCAGCCCGGAGCGCGTGGTGCGCCTGGCCAGCCAGCTCGCCGAGGCCCTCGACGCGGCTCACGCCCAGGGGCTCGTCCACGCGGACTTGACCCCGGGCAAGGTCCTGGTGCGGAACCCGGGGGCCCCCGACGAGGAGCTGGCGGTGCTCGGCTTCCCGCTGGGGGTGCCCCTCGGCAGCGCGGTCCGGCCGCAAATGGACCGCTTCGCGCGTCAGGCCGAGGCCCTGCGCCAGAAGGTCGCGCGCCGCGACCGGCGCCTGGTGACCACCACCCGGATCCGCCCCCGTCCGCCGCGGCACACCCTCCAGCGCAGCCAGGGCTTGGCCTACGCCAGCCCCGAGGTGATCTGCGGGCGCCCCTTCGACGGGGCGGCCGATATCTACAGCGCGGGGGCGGTGATCTACTACGCCCTGGCCCGGACCCCGCCCTTCCAGCTCGAGCTCGACCACTCCGACCCCGAGCAGCAGCTCCGCCTCGCGATCGAGGGGCGCGAGCCCAAGCGTCTGGAGGCTCTCGTCCCGCGCATGCCGCCCGACCTCGCCGAGCTCGTGGCCCGCTGCCTGGCCAAGAGCCCGCACGACCGCCCCCAGAGCGCCCGCGAGCTGCGGCGCGAGCTGCGCCACAGCCTCGACCGCGCGCCGGTCTCGCTGGCGCTGCCGGGGACGCCGGCCGCCGAGCTCCCGCCGCCGCCCCCCGCGGACCCGGCCGAGAAGATCCGCGTCCGCCTCTCGCCGGGCAGCAAGCTCGTGATCCGCAAGGACGATCTGCCGGCGCGGCCGACCCTCCGCCAGCGCCTCGAGAACCCGCCGCCGCCCCCGCCCCTGCTGCCCTCGCTGCTGCTCTTCTGCTCGGTGCTCTTGCTCTGCCTGGGCTGCAACTCGCTGTTGACGCACGTTTGGCGGAGTCAGCTCCACGGAGAGACCGTGTTCCTCCCGCTCGCGGAGGAGCGCGCCCCGCCGGCCTGGATCGGCTCGACCACCTCCAGCTTCCCGCGCGACCTGCCCGCGGGGGTCACGTGGGGCAACGAGATCGACACCTTCGTGCTCATGAAGGACGGCTCGGAGCTGGTGTGGATCCCGCCCACGATCGCCACGATCCACAGCAAGACCGTCCACGTGCCGGGCTTCTTCATGGGCCGCTACGAGGTGACCTGGGGGCAGCTGCGCCGCTTCTGCAACGAGCAGGAGGAGCGCAAGCTCCCTCCCCTGCGCAGCGCGGGGGAGGCGCCCCCGCAGGCGGTCTACGCCGACTTCCCCGCCGCGGACGTGTCCTACGTCGACGCGGCGGCCTACGCCGCCTGGGCCGGCGCCGCGCTCCCGAGCGAGGAGGAGTGGCTGGTCGCGATCAAGGGCAACAACCCGCAAGGGGGGCCCGGCCACGCCTACCCCTGGGGCGGGGAGGCGCCCGGCGCGGAGCACGGCAACTACACCCCCGGGGTCCCCTACACCTGGCGGGTGGGCAGCAAGCTCGAGAACCGCTCCGAGCACGGCGTCTACGACGGCTGGCGCAACGCCGCCGAGTGGCTGCGGGGCGGGGTCTACCTCATGACCTGCCAGGGCAAGCAGCGGGCCATGTGGAGCCCCCCCGAGCCCGCGCCGACTCCGACCCCGCCGCCGAGTCCTGCGTCCCCCGAGGGGGAGGAAAATGCGAGCGAGGGCGAGGGCGAGGAGTCCCCGCCTTCGCCCCCGGAGGTGCCGGTCGATCCGCTGGCCGACCTGCCCCGAGGCTTCCGCCTCGTGGTGCGCGTCGACTAGCTCGAGGAGAGGCCCAGGGCCGCCACGACCGCCGAGGTCTGGCTCCAGCCCTTGGCCTCGCTGGCGGGCCGGTAGATCACGAACTCCTCGCTCTTGCCGCAGGGCTGGGCCGGCTCGGCCTCGATCTGGCGCGCGTCGAAGTCGCTCGTCATGACCCAGAAGCTCTGCGTCTCCTCGCCGTTGCTGAGGTCGATCCGGAGCCCGCGCGGGCCCGAGATCCGGGTCCAGCCGGGGGGCGCCTCGATCTGCTGGTGGACCTGGACCAGCTTCCAGGGCACGCGCACGTGCTCCTCCAGGCGGCCGCGCCACGTGTCGACCGGCGCCAGGATCCCCTCGGGGGGCTTCTCGGTGGCCTCGCCGGTGCGGCGGACCGAGAGCTGGCGCGGCTCGCGCTCGGGCGGGGGATCTCCCCCGCAGCCCACCAGGGACAGGACCAGGGACTGGGAGAAGGCCATCAAAGCCAGCTTCTTCATGGGTTTGCCTCCGAATCGAACGCTTGACGCCCGCGGCGCCTCGTTTACCGTGCCCGCCCTGATGCGGCGGACCCCTCATATGTCCCTATCGAACGTGGCCCGGCTGGACCTTTGGTCCTTCCAAATCTTCTTCCTGGCGTTGGTCGGGGCCTGCTCTGGCTGCGCGAGCGGCACCACCGCCTTGTGGCGGGCCGGCGCATCGCGGGTCGGCTACGAGGCGACGCCCCTCTCCGCGCCCAAGGCCTCGAGCATGGTCGAGGTCCGGCTCAAGCCCGAGTTCGGCGCCTTCGAAGAGACGCGCAGCCAGCGCTACTTCGCCTGCGCGACGACGACGGTGCTGCGCAAGGCCTTCTTGCTCGAGCCCGAGGGCCTGAGCGCGGGCGAGCCCGAGCGAGGCTACGAGGTCCTGGCCCACGTCACGACCGAGGAGTTCCCCCGCGACGAGGAGCAGAGCAAGATCGAAGGGACGGGCTTCTCGACGACCTTCGGCTTCGGGACCGACCCCTTCGACCTGTGGGAGGTCCGCCTCGACCCCGCCTGGCGCGGCGAGGCCCTGGCCCGCCTGCGCTACCTGGCCGGCCAGCTGGGGGCCGACGCCGTGATCGGGGTGTTCGCCACGGGCGAGTGCGAGCACCACATGTGGGAGGGCGGCGCGATCAGCTTCGACCCCCGCTCGACGAGCTCGCCGGTCCATGCCTCGGGCAAGCTCCTCGGGATGCAGCTGCGCGACGTGCGCCTGCACGGGATCGCGGTCCGCTATGAGTAGGGCCGCGCTGCTGGCGCTCTGCGCCCTGGCCCTGGCGGGCTGTCAGACCTGCGACGCCTCGGCGACCTTCGTCGCGGCCGAGCAGGGCGAGCTGCGCTTCGTCCACGAGGTCGGCGAGCTGGGCGACCCCGCGATCCCGCCGCCCAACAGCTACGGGCTGAAGCGGATCAGCGAGGGCTACGCGCTCTTGACCCCCCACCTGCAGAGCAGCGACCCCTTCGCGCGCCTGCACGCCTTCGAGGCCCTGCGCCGCTTGATCCAGCGCAGCAAGCCGCTCTTCCGCGACAGTCACCGCGAGCTGCTCGACCCGGTCCTGAGGGGCGAGGACCCCGAGCTGCGCTGGCGCGCGGCCTGGCTGCTGGGACGGCTCGAGCTGAGTCGCCCTGCCTTGCACGCCCTGACCAAGGACGAGGACCCCCGCGTGGCCGAGCGGGCCGTGTGGGCCCTGGGGCGGGCCAAGGACGGCGAGGCGGTCGAGGTCCTGCTGGCCGCCCTCGAGCGCGAAGAGACGCGGGAGCCCGCGATCAAGGCGCTCCAGCGCACCACGGGCAAGCGCCGGATCGAGACCGTCGAGGGCTGGCGGAGCTGGGCCAAGGAGCAGCCTCAGGAGCTCGAAAAGCCGCCCCGCTGAGTCACTGGATCGGGCATCCGCGCTGCGGTAAGGTGCAGCCAAGGCAGAGGACTCGATGAAGGATTGTTTCGGGCACGGCATGCAGTGGTGGGTTCCCGTCAAGACGGGGGTGACCAACCCAGAGAAGCAGCGCGAGTGCTACAGCTGCGAGGACTTCGACATGTGCGCCAAGGCGCACCAGGTGCACAGCCACCGTCACCTCGCAGAGATCATCCTGCACCAGGTCCATAAGGGCACCAAGAAGCGCAAGTAGTCCGGCTCTAGCCCGCTCCTGCGCGCGTTCCCTCCCCCACCTCGCGAGCTCTCCGCATTCGACGCGGTCCCCTGGGCCGTGGGTCTCTCCTCGACGCGTCCCCGCGGGGGAGGCCCTCGAGCCGACCTCCGCAAGTCGGTCACCCTCTCCGATCTGCGCCAGACTTCCCGAGCGAGTGAAGGGCGCTCAGCGCGCGGGCACCGCCAGGAGCGGCGCGTGCCCGCCGCGGAGGATCTTCTCGGTCGCGCTGCCCTGCAGACGCTCCCAGAGTCCTTGGGGTCCCTGCGTGGTCATGACGACCAGGTCCGGCCGCCAGCGCTCGACCTCCGCCAGGATCGCCGCTTCGGGCGCCGGGCCCGCGGGCAGGACGAGCCACTCGCGGGTCAGCCGCCCCGCCCGCCCCGCCCTGATTCGCGGCTGGCGACCCTCGACGCCCTCGACGTGGAGCAAGCGCAGGTCGGCGTCGGGCAGCTCGACGGCTTCGACGAGCTCCTCGAGGAGCTCGAGCGCGCGCTGGGCGCCCGGCGGATCGCACACCGGGGCCAGGACCCGCTCGATCACGAGCGCCCCGCTCGCGGGGTCGACGAAGCCGCTCTCGGGCGGGAGCGCGAGCACCGGCACGGCCACGGCCCGCAGCAGCTCCTCGCACACGCTGCCCTGCAGCCAGCGCGCCACGCCTTCGCGGCCGTGGGTCGCGACCACGACCAGGTCGACCTCGTGCGCGGAGATCTGCCGGAGCAGGCCGCTGAGGGGGTCGGTCTCCTGGAGCTCGGCCTTGTGGACCTCGAGCTGCGCGGCCCCCTCGATCCCCCAGGCGCGCAGGGTCTCGCGCACGTGCGGGTAGCTCGACCAGTCGGGCCGCCCGCGCCGGGTCGGCTCGACGTGCACCAGGCGCAGGGAGCCCCGCAGCGCCGTGGCCAGGCGCAGCGCGTGCGCGAAGGCCCGCTCGTCCCCCTCACCCAGCTCGATCGCGCAGAGGATCTCGCGCACGGCTACTCCTCTCCGGCCCGCGCCTGGCAGTCGAGCCAGGCGTCTTCGACCCCATAGCGCTGCGCCCACTCGCCGACCCGCTCGAAGTCGAGCAGCTCCGGGGAGACCTCGAGGATGCTCCGCACGTCGCGCAGGTGCTTGTCCTGCTTGCTAATGCTGAAGAAGCGCAGCTTCATGGCGACGACGTAGGTCGGAGGCGCGACTCGATAGGTCTGGCCACGGGAGTCGTGCTCGACGGCCTCGGCCATGCCGTAGGCGATCAGGGGGTCCTCCCCAGCCGGGTAGACGTCCGCCTTGAGGCCGCTCGCGAGGTCGATCACGTTGAACTGCCCGCTGCTGCCTCGAGCGAGCTCGTCGCGGATGACCTCGAGCGGTGGCAGGTAGAACTCGCGCGGAGGAAAGGCGCTCACGAAACGCTCGGCGTCAGGCGGAGTCGCTTGGATCACGACGTCTATGTCCAGGGTGCTGCGGGGCTCGCCGTAGACCATGGCTGCCAGTGACCCCCCTACGAAGAGCGGCAGCCCCAGCGCTTCGAAGCGCTGATAGAGCCGTCCGAACTCCTCGCGGAAGACCGTCATTCGAGTCGAGTCGAGGGGGTCCTGAGGACTTCTCGCAGGCGGAGCTCGCGCAGCTCTGCGGCGCTGGCCTCAGGGTGCTGTCGGCGGAGCCGGTCCTCACGAGCCTCGAAGCAAAACGCGGAGAGCTCGATACCGCGCTGGAGGCGCTCTGCAGGCGTCCAACTGCGGAAGATCTCCAGCTGCACTCGGCGAGCTTCGTTCACGCAACGATCCTAGCGACTCAACGCCGGGCGAACACAGAGTGGGCAGACTGACCGTGCCCTGCCCGACGGCGTCCCCGCCCCGCCCTACGACTTGCGAGCGACAGCGAGCACAGAGGGAGCTATCTCACACACCTCAGAGCGAAACGCGCTCGGTTCGACTTCGTCGCTACGCGTAGATCCGGGCCCCCTCGCCCAGCGAAGCCGCCCTCGCTCCCCGAGAGACCCTCGGGCAGCCAACCAACCCCGGCGACGAAGGCGAAACGCAAGCGGCTTCGCGGGCCCAAAGACGGGGGTCTGGGGGGCGCAGCCCCCCAGGAATCCAGCCCCCTCAAAAAGTACGGTGCTTCGCCTTGCCGTCGGCGCCGATCTCGACCTCGCCGCGGGCGGCGCGGTCCTTGAGGCGCTCCTGGTAGACGTCCCACGAGCCGTAGCACTCGTACACGTTCGCGTTGCCCTCGAAGGCGAGGATGTGCGTCGCGACGCGGTCGAGGAAGTAGCGGTCGTGGGTGATCACGATCGCGCAGCCCGGGAAGGTCTGGAGCGCTTCTTCGAGCACGCGCAGGGTGATCAGGTCGAGGTCGTTGGTCGGCTCGTCCAGGATGATGAAGTTGCTCGGCCGGCGGAGGAACTTGGCCAGCTGGACGCGGTTGCGCTCGCCGCCCGAGAGCTTGCCGACCTTGGTCTGCTGGATCGAGCCCGAGAAGAGGAAGCGCGCCAGGTAGTGGCGGATCGAGAGCTTCTTGTCGCCGTAGGCGAGGAACTCGGCGCCCTCGCTGACCTCCTCGTAGACCGTGTTGTCGGCGTTGAGGGTGTCGCGGGTCTGATCGACGTAGCAGATGTTGGTCGTCTTGCCGTGGACGATCTCGCCCGAGTCGGGCTCCTCCTTGCCCATGATCATCCTGATCAGGGTCGTCTTGCCCAGGCCGTTGGCGCCCGTGATCCCCACGATCGCGCCGGGGGGCATCTCGAAGCTGAAGTCCTTGAGCAGGACCTTGTCGCCGTAGGACTTGCTGATGTTGTTGATCTCGAGCACCTGGCTGCCGAGGCGCGGGCCGAAGGGCAGGCGGAGCTCCAGCTCGAGCGGACGCTCGATCTGCTCGGCTTCGTCCTGCAGCTTGCTGAAGGCCGTGATCCGGGCCTTCGACTTCTTGCGCCGGGCGGCGGGGTTGGTGCGGATCCAGGCCAGCTCACGCTTGAGCGCCTTGATCAGGTTCGCGTCGCTGCGGTCCTGGATCTGCTTCTGCTTGCTCTTGGCCTCGAGGAAGTCCGAGTAGTTGCCCGTGTAGCTCTTGATCACCCCGTGGTCGACCTCGAGCATTCGCGTCGCCACGTTGTCGAGGAAGTAGCGGTCGTGGGTGACGAGCACGTAGGTGCCGTCGTACTTGGCCAGGTAGCTCTCCAGCCAGAGCACCGACTCGGCGTCGAGGTGGTTGGTCGGCTCGTCGAGGATCAGCAGGTCGGGGTGCTTGAGCAGCGACTGGCAGATCGAGACGCGCCGCTTCTCGCCGCCCGAGCACACCTTGGCCGGCCGGTCGCGCGGGGGCAGGTTGAGCGCGTCCCAGGCCTGGTCGATCTTGTTCATGACCTCGGCCTCGTCGTTGACCCCCTTGGACTCGAGCGCCGACTCGACCTCGCCTTGCTCCTTCAGCAGCTGCTCGAGCTTCTCGCCCTCGGCGTACTCTGGCTCGGCGTAGAGCTCGTAGATCTCGTCGCGGCGCTTGAGCAGGTCGAGGGTCTCCTTGACCGCGAGCATCACGTTCTCCTCGACCGTCAGCTCGAGGTCGAGGTCGGGCTCCTGGGGCACGTAGCCGACGGTCAGGCCCTTGGCCGGAATGATGCTCCCCTCGTACTCGGTGTCCGAGCCGGCCAGGATCCGCATCATCGTCGACTTGCCCGCGCCGTTGACGCCGACCACGCCGACCCGGTCGCCCGGGTAGAGGCTGAAGGTCGCGCCCTTGAGGATCTCGCGGTCGCCGAAGCGGCGGCGGAGGTCCTTGACGGAGTAAATGGGCTGTCCAGCGCTAAGGCCCTGCATGGCAACGCTCCGGCGATCTAGGGGAGGGAAGGCGCGAACCATAACCCAGCCGAGCGCAGCTCCAAGTCGCGGTCGTCAGCTGCGAGACGCCCGGATCTTCGGGAGGAGTGGCCGAGGCGTCGCGCAGGAGCGTCGAGGCTCACGCAGGCTCGTCCGAGCGCATTTCATGTCGCCGCAGGCGACGAGGCCCGCGCAGCGGGCCGCCAAAGAACGACACTCGTTGTCGCAGCGGGGCTTAGCCGGGGTGACGCATGCGATTGACGCAAAAGGACTTACGAGGTATGCTGCATGGCGTCATCCACCGAACATCCTGGAGAACTCCCCTTGCAGCGCCGCGCACGTCTCATCGAGCGAATCCGTCAACACCCAGGCCGCGGCGGCTGCGGGATCGTGGCCTTGGCCGAGCTGCGGGCGGGTCCCTCGCACGGGGTGATCGCCGACGCCTTGCGGGCGATCTCCTGCATGGAGCACCGCGGCGGCTGCCTCTCGGGGACGGGTGACGGCGCCGGACTCCTGCTCCGACCCGAGCGCGCCTTCTTCGAGCGCTTCCTCGCGCCGGGCAAGCGCCTGGACGAGGGGGAGACCCTGGCGGTGGGCTGCGTCTACTTCCCGCCGGCCGAGCGCAACATGCGCGACCTGCAGCGCGAGATCGACCGCGAGCTGCGCCGCGAGGGGCTCGCGCCGCTCGGCTGGCGCGAGGTCCCCACCGAGCCCGAGGCGCTCGGCGAGCGGGCCCGCGCGGACGTGCCGCGGATTTGCCAGGTGTTCGTCGGCCGCGGCCACCGCCCGGAGCAGGCCTTCGAGCAGGCGCTGGTGCGCGCCCGCCGCCGCGTCGAGGACGAGCTGCGCGGCCAGGTGGGGATCCCCTCGCTCTCGGCCCGGACCACCGTCTACAAGGCGCTCGCGACCGGCGAGCAGCTGGCGCGCTTCTACCCCGACCTGCGCGACCCCGAGCTGACCAGCCGCCTGGCGCTCGGCCACCGGCGCTACTCGACCAACACCTTCTCCAACTGGCACCTCGTCCAGCCCTTCCGGGTCCTGGCCCACAACGGCGAGATCAACACGATCCGCGCCAACAGCCGCGCCGTGCGCGACGTGGAGCGGGCGCTGGGGGTCTCGCGCGTGCTGATGCCCAACGGGAGCGACAGCGCCCAGCTCGACCGGACCGCCGAGCTGCTGGCCAGCAAGCTGGCCAAGGGCGGCCTGCCCGAGGCCCTGCGGCGCATGATCCCGCCCGTGTGGCGGAGCGAGGACGTGCCCCTGCGCCAGCGGCGCTTCTACGAGGCCGACCAGCGCCTGCTCGGGACCCTCGGCTCCTGGGACGGTCCGGCCGCGGTCGTGGCCAGCGACGGCAGCCGCGTGGTCGGCATGCTCGACCGAATGGGCCTGCGCCCCCTGCGCTGGGTCGAGCTCCAGAGCGGACGCGTGATCGTGGCGTCGGAGGTCGGGCCGGTGCCCTTCGCCGGCGAGGAGGTCGTGCGCTCGGGTCAGCTCGAGCCCGGCGGCATGATCGTGGCGGACCTCGAGGCGGGGGAGCTGGTCCCGCCCGAGCAGGCGACCGACTGGGTGCTCGAGCGCGCCGACCCGCAGCTGGCCTTCGGCTCGCTCGCGACCACCGAGCTGGTCCCGCTCCCGCGGCGCGAGCCGGCCGAGATCTCCAAGCGCGCCCTGAGCGCCTTCGGCTGGAACCGCGAGCGGCTGGCCAACTTCAAGAAGATGGTCAAGGGCGCGAAGGAGGTCGTGCACTCCATGGGCAACGACCGGCCGCTGGGGGTGTTCAACGAGGACAACCCGCGCCTGTTCAGCTTCCTGAACCAGATCGTGGCGGTGGTCACCAACCCGCCGATCGATCCGCTGCGCGAGGGCGAGGCCATGGACCTCACCGCCTACCTCGGCTGCTCGCCCGCCCTCGACCCCAGCGGCGGCTACGCGGTCAGCCCGCAGTTCGCCCTCCCGCACCCGGTCCTGCGCAACGAAGAGCTGGCCGCCCTGCGCCGCTCGCCCGCGCCGGGCATGCGGGTCCGCGTGCTCGACGCGACCTTCGAGGACACCGGCGACCCCAAGCAGCTGGTCAAGCGCTTCCATGAGCTCGCCGACGAGGCGCTGGCCTTCCGCGTCCTCGACGACGCCTCGGTCCTGATCATCAGCGACCGCCGCGCCGACGAGCCCGGGCGCCTGCCCCTGCCGACCCTGCTGGTCGTCGGCGGCCTGCACCCCCTGCTGGCCGCGGCCGGCGAGCGGCGCAACGTCAGCCTCGTGGTCGAGTCGGGCGAGATCTACGAGGGCCACGACGTGGCGGTCCTGCTCGCCTACGGCGCCACGGCGGTGAACCCCTACGCGACCTTCGCCCTCGCCAGCGAGATCCGGAACATGGAGCCGGAGCGAGCGGTCGAGAACGTGACCGAAGCGCTGCTGGCGACGCTCAAGCGGATCATGTCGAAGATGGGGATCACGACCCTGGCCGGCTACCGCGGGTCGGCCCTGTTCGAGGCGGTCGCCCTCTCGCCCGACGTCGTCGACTACTTCCTGGGCGGGACCGACTCGGTCCTGGGCGGGGTCGAGCTCGAGGACATCTACCGCGACATCGTGGCCCGGGCCGAGCACAGTGAAGAGCTGGCCCGGACCCAGGAGATCCGCGTCTACCGCAAGGAGGTCACCCACCAGCTCCAACTCGTGGCCCGCAACGGAGACGCAGACTACGCGCGGCTCGAGGAGCTGCTCGC
>MDTG01429748.1_pt1 | contig 34149 bp, 31 predicted proteins | sample 811421 | NCBI WGS metagenome assembly MDTG01 (sample SAMN05326645, study PRJNA326480) | marine metagenome | isolation source: seawater | place: Pacific Ocean: South East | collected 2011
ACCACCACGTTGATAGGCTGGGTGTGGAAGCGCAGTAATGCGTGCAGCTGACCAGTACTAATAGCTCAATCGGCTTGATTTATGCACTGAAAAAAATTTGGAAAAATTAATGTTAAGAGATTTATTTTTAAAGACCAATAAACCTATTTTTAAATGGAACCATTATTTTGAAATATATGATGAATTATTCGCTTCGTATCGAAATAAAGAGATAAAAATTTTAGAAATTGGGATATTGGGCGGAGGTTCTTTATCTTTGTGGAAAGAGTATTTCGGAGATAAATGCAAGGTAGTTGGAATAGACATTGACCCCACTTGCAAAAAATATGAGGATTTAGATAAAAATATTTCAGTTTATATAGGCAGTACATCAGATTCAGATTTTTTAAACGAGGTGATCGAGTCTGAGAATTATTTTGACATAGTGATTGATGATGGAGCTCATACTAACCTAACAGTTATGAGGGCTTTTAAACAATTGTCTAAAGTAACAAATCATATTTATGTAGTTGAAGACACTCATAGTTTATTATTTTTAAATACTTTAAACTCATTTTTTAGAGATATTTATGCATGTTTTGCTGCAAAACATATTAAATTTTCAAAAAAAATTACTAACCTAGCTTCACTTGTAATTAGCATTCTAAGGCTAGATTATTCTTTTTATAATCTTGCAAAAGACATCTCCTCAAAAATAACTACAGATAGACATGGATTAATGTTTTCAAAACAAAAATTTTACAAAGATCATAAAAAACTAATAGTTTCATCCGGTAAATTGACAGAATTTGTTAAAAATTTAGTTTCAGTAAGTTTTTTTGATTCTTTAATAATTTTTAAATATAATAAAAATATTAATAAAAAAACTTTTGCTGAAAAAAATTTTTAAGTTTTGATTAATATATAAATAAATTTTTAATTGATGAAAAGAGCTTTAATCACAGGAATTACTGGTCAAGACGGATCTTATCTTGCAGAATTTCTTTTGAAAAAAGGGTATATAGTTCATGGTATTAAAAGAAGATCATCTTTAATTAATACTGGTAGAATTGATCATTTATATAAAAACCCGCAAGAAGAAAGTAGAAAATTTATTTTACATCATGGTGATTTGACTGATGCAACCTCTTTAATAAGAATCATTCAAGAGGTTCAACCAGATGAAATTTATAATTTAGCTGCACAAAGTCATGTAGCAGTATCTTTTGAGGTACCTGAATATACTGCAAATTCAGATGCATTGGGAGCACTTAGAATTTTAGAGGCAATTCGAATTTTAAAATTAGAAAAAAAAACTAAATATTATCAAGCTTCTACTTCTGAATTATATGGGGCAGTTAAAGAAACACCACAAACTGAAAAAACACCTTTTTATCCAAGAAGTCCTTATGGAGTAGCTAAACTATATGCATTTTGGATTACTGTAAATTATAGAGAGGCTTACGGTGTTTATGCTTGTAATGGAATTTTATTTAACCATGAAAGTCCTTTAAGAGGAGAAACTTTTGTTACAAGAAAGATTACTAGAGCTTTAGTTAGAATAAAATTAGGAATTCAAAAAAAATTGTTCCTAGGAAACTTGAGTGCGTTAAGAGATTGGGGACATGCTAGGGATTTTGTGGAGGCGCAATGGATGATGCTACAGCAAAAAAATCCCGAGGATTATGTGATTGCAACTGGAAAACAATATTCAGTTAGAGATTTTGTAAATGAGGCTTCAAAAAATTTAGATATGAAAATTGAGTGGAAAGGAAAAGGTTTAGAGGAAGTGGGATTGGTTAATGGAAAAAATATAATTGAAATAGACCCAAGATATTTTAGACCCACAGAAGTAGAAACATTATTAGGAGATTCTAGCAAAGCTAAAGCTAAATTAAATTGGTCTCCTAAAATATCATTTAAACAGTTAGTAAAAGAAATGATTGATGAAGATTTAAAATTAGTCAAAAGAGTTTTATAAATAAATTAATTATTTAATTATTAAAGATTTTAATTATGAAAAAAATTCCTTTTTTAGTTTTGTCAAGTGATAAATATTCTGATTTGTGGGATAGTTTTTATAAATGTTTCAAACAAAAATTTCCTAATGATGTAAAAATTTATTTTGGATCAAATAACAAACCGAATACTAACCCCAATGTACTGCCTATTTTGTCAGGACCAGACAAAAACTGGTCAGAAAGTTTTAAAAAAATTTTAGATCAAATTGATGAAGAATATTTAGTTGTAATACTTGAAGATTTGTTTTTTTTTAAAGAAACAAGTGAGAATAAATGGAGTGAAATTGAGGATTTCTGTATCGAAAACAAGGTCAATTATTTTAGGTATTTTTTTTTTCAAGGTCATGATTTAGTGAAAAACAAAAACCTTTGTTCAAAATTAGATTTTAAGATACCGTTTAGATTAGCTGTTTGTGGCATTTGGAAGAGAAGCACTTTGCAATCGTTGCTAATTAATGGAGAAACTGCTTGGGAATTTGAAATTATGGGCTCTTATAGAGCTAGAGATCTTAAGGGTTTTTACACTACAAATCACCCGTTGCTTAATTGCAAAAATATGGTTGAAAAAGGCATGTGGATACCAAAATCTGTAAAATGGGCAAAAAATAACAATATTGATCTTGATTTAAGTGCAAGAAAATATCCAAATTTTTTTCAAAGTATCATTATGAAATTTAAAAAGATTTTATTTGAAACTGTAATTAAGATTCCATGGAAATATAGAGTTTATTTGAGCAGTTTAGTAAAAAGAATATTAATTAGCTATTAATATTTTGAAAACAAATTTTTTTTTATTCTTTCAGTGGATAGTAAACATAATTACAGTTTTTATCAATTTTGCATTAACAATTTTGATCGCAAATAAATTGGAGCCAGAAAAATTTGGACTATATTCTTTATTAATTGTATTTGCATCTTTGGGCTCAATATTCATAGACTTGGGAGCAAAAAATCTAATACTTTCTAAATTAAGCGTTTATAAAAATTTAAGTTTTAAAAGTGATAGAGTAAAAAAAGTTTATTTAAGAACTTTTATTTTTTCTTTATTTTTTTTTATTATAATCTATTTATTTTCAATTTATTTTCTCGATTATGATAAAAAATTAATATTTTTTATTCTATTATGCTTTTTTCTTTTAGTGAGAACATCACATAAATCATTTGTTTTTAAGTCAATTGGAAATTTTAAAAACGATATAATATGGCAAGCTTTATTTAAAATATTTCAACTCGTTTCAATCGTAGGTCTCTTTTATTTTATAGATGATGTTAAAATAATACAAATTTTTTTATTTTGGATTTTTTCATTAATAATTTCAAATTTTTTTTATAGAATAAACATTTTTGACATTGTGTTAATAAAAAACTTTTTTGCAAAATTTAGATTTAATTATTTTTTTAACGAAATAAAATATTTTGCAATTATAGATTTTTTTACTTTTATATATTTGCGTAGCTCTTTCTTTATTCTTGAATATCTTGATGTATCAAGAGAAAATATAGGTATTTTTTCTATTGTATTTAAGAACTTTGAGGCTGTTGCACTTTTTATTACTCCTCTATCAATTTACCTTTATAAAAAAATACAAATAAAAAAAAATTTATCTTTATCTTTAAAAAAAATTAAATATATCTCCCTTTTCTTTCTTGTTGGGATAATTTTTTCATTTTTACATTTTTATTTATCAAATATTTATTTGGAGATTTTCTTTTCCAGTAGTTATGGCAATGCTCTTCAGCCAATGAAATTATTATCATACTCTTTCCCATTTGTTTTTATAAATTCAATTCTGTCCTATATTTTATTGACTGAAGGTAAACAAAAATTTTTTGCTCTAGCCGTATTTATATGCTCGATTATAAATTTATTTTTTAACTTTTATTACATACCTGCTGATGGTATATTAGCTTCAATTGCAGCTATAATTATAACTGAATTCATACTATTCGTCTTGTTAATGTATTTTTTAATTCGAAAATGAAAAAAATAGCTATTGATATCTCATGTATCACAAAGCCACATAATGGCATTTCAAGGTATGCAGAAAATATTGTTACTGAAATGATAAAGAATGAAAAATATTTTTTTTTTCTTTTTTCAGATAAAAAAAATAAATTTTTTAAAGAAAAAAAAAATGTAAAGATTTATTGTTCAAATTTAAATTTTAAAGGTTCAAAGTTTTTTTGGCAACAACTATTACTGCCTTTTTTTTTATTAAGACATAAAATTAACATTCTATTTGTTCCAAATCATAGAGTACCTATTTTTACACCAAAGAATCTAAAAATTTATTCGACTGTACATGATCTTGTTACATTTAGATTTCCAAATACTATGAAATTTCTTGGAATGATTTTAGATAGATTTTTATTACCAATCGCAATTAAAAAATCAGAAAAAATAATGTGTGTATCAAAATTTACAAAAAAAGAGCTAGTATCTTTCTTTCCAAAATATAAGGATAAATATGAGATATCTTATCCAGGTTCAAATTTAAAAGAAAAAATTTCTATTGATTTAGCTAATGATAATAAAAAAAAAATGCTTAAATTTAAGAAAAATTTTTTTATTTATGTCGGAACTGTCGAACCAAGAAAAAATATTAAAAATTTAATTTATGCTTATAATTGTTTGTTAAAAAAAAAAATTAATTGACTTAAATTTCCTAATTATAGGAAATAAGGGTTGGGGAAGTGTAGACGTTAATAAAATTATTAATGATTTAAATTTAAACAAACACATTCATTGGAAAAAAAATGTCAATGATAAAAGTCTTGTTCTATTTTATTTAAATTGTGAGTTTTTAGTTTTGCCATCAATTTATGAGGGATTTGGACTGCCTGTTTTAGAGGCTTTAAAATTTAACAAAAAAGTTCTAATTTCTAGAAACTCACCTATGCAAGAAATTTTTTGCAATTATGGAGTATCGGTTGACCCTCACAGTGTAGACTCTATTTCAAATGGTCTCTTGAAAATAAGTAAAAAAAAATTCAAAAATAGAAAGCTAGTTCTTGCAAGACATCTTAGTCAGTTCTCTTGGACTAAATGTACAAAAAATTACTTTAGACTTATGGAAAATTAAAATAAATTAATCATAAAAGTTCGATATATAATAAATAAAATGACATTGAAAGTTTTTGTATTTACCTCTGTTTATAATGATGAAAAAAATATTAAAGAGTCCATTCAAAGTATACTTTCCCAAACATATAAAAATTTTAGGTACTTTATTATTAACGATGGTAGTACTGACAACACTAAAAAAGAAATTGAGGAGGCAATATTGGGCGACTCAAGAGTTTCTTTTGTTAATTTAAAAAAGAATATTGGAATTGTCGAAAATAGAAATAATTTATTTAAACTTAATTTTGATTATGCTTTAATTCAAGACTCTGACGATATTTCCCATCCCAAAAGAATAGAAACGCAGGTTAAATTTATGGAAGCTCACAAAAATGTTATTGCATCAGGTGCCTTTTTAAATATCATAAATGAAGAAGGAAAAATAATAGGAAATAGAAAATACAATTTAAATGATAATGAAATTAGAAATCAATTTTTTTCTTCTTGCCCTGTTCCAACACCAACATTGATAATAAGAAAATTAAGTAAAATTAAATTAGAATTTGATAATAAATATTTTCCAGCAGAAGATTTGGAGTTTATTATAAAACTAGGTAAATATGGTAAATATGCTAACATTCCGAATTATTTATTGAATTACAGAATAAGAAATGAGTCACTGACTTTTTCAAAAATGAAAATAATGGAAAAATCATCGATCAAGATTAGATTGAAATTGCTGAAAGAAAAACCTTATACATATGAAATTTCTAATTATATCTATATGTTACTCTATCTAATTTTGTACATATTCCCGAGTAGTTTCAAATATTTTTTATTAAAAATAATTAAATTCAATTGAAAGTTTTATTTCATATACCTTCTGTAGAAACAGTTTACGCCATGAGGTCAATTTACCATGGATTTAAAAATGCATTTAATCATTCTGGAGATGTATTCAAAACTTTAGATCAAAATGTTAAGTTTGAAAGAGTATTAAATGAATTTAAACCTGATTTATTTATAACAAGCTCACATTATTGGTACAGAAAGCAAATAGATTTTAAGATATTAAATATTTTTAGAAAAAAAGGAATGTTTGTTCTAGTTAAAGTCGATTTTTGGAATTCGCCTTTTTCGAGATTTAAAATTAATGAAGCCAAGGCATTGAAGGATGATTATGATTTGATTAATCTTATAAAAAAAGACAAATTTGGTGATGCTTATTATCACAATGTTGAGCAAAATGATCCAAGAATGACAGGTTTTTATAAAGGAACAGGTAAAAATTTTTACACTATACCACTTGCGTGTGATAGCTTTATGTTTAACGGTCTGAAAAAAAATAATAAATATGCTTCTGACATATGTTTTATTGGAACAAATTTAAATTCAAAAAAAATTTTTTTTAAGAAAAATTTAAAAAAGCTAAGAAAGTATTACAATACAAAAGTTATTGGACAAGATTGGACGACTAAAGACCAAATATTAGGACATCTTCAAAAATTTGGTCAATATTACAATATTAAATATATGAAAACATTAAGAAAACCCAAGCTTCAACTTATAGAGGAAGGAATGTATTATTTTAATTCAAAAATTTGCCTTAATGTTCATGAGGATTATCAGCTTAATTATGGTGGAGATTGCAATGAGAGGACATTTAAAATACCATTTTGTTCAGGATTTCAACTTGTGGATAAGGTTAAATGTATTGAAAAATATTTTGATAATCAGGAGTTAACTTTTTATGAAAATGACAATGATTTATTTGAAAAAATAAATTTTTTCTTAAACCAACCAGATAAAAGATTAAAAATGATTGAAAAAGCACAAAAAAAAATAATTCAACATCATACATACCTTGATAGAGTAAAATTTATCAAAGATGTTGTTATGAGATAAGTTTATAAGTTATAATTTTCAAAATAATTAAAGAAATAAGTAAACCTGAAAATATTATTGTAAAAAATTCTAATTGTAAAATATAAAAAAAAATTGAAAAAATAGAAAAAAAAATAATTTTTGTTTTTAAAATTTTTTTATTTATTATTTTTTTTTTAATCAAAATTAAGTTAGTAAAAAAAAACAATAGTATAAATAATTCTAAATATAAACTAGTCATCTAAAGAAATTTTTAATGGTTCTAACCTTACAAAATATAATATATTTTTTTTTTAGATAAGTTCTTAAGATAATTAAAAAATTTTATATTTGGAATTAATTTGGGATTTGAGAAAGGAAAATAGCAATTATTATTCCAATAAATTAAATTTTTATTAAGATTATTATAAATAAAACTCATTTTTATTTCGATATTATTTCTAAGGAAAGTTTTTTTATTTTTAAAAATGAAAATGATTTCATCGAAATCTTTATTAAAAGGATTAGCTATTTCATTATAATGTATTTTGACTGAATTTTTATATAAATTGTATTCGGTCAATGGTTTATTTATAAATTTGCCATATTTTATTATTCCAATTTTTTCGATGTTTCCTAAAATTTTTTGATTATCAAAAAAAATATCAATATGATTTAAATTCTTTGCTGAATATTTATTAACCAAGCTAATTGAAGATATTGAATTTGTTTCAATTTTATTTCTATAATAAATCTTATTAATATTATTTGTGTTAAAACCTATATATCGATTAACAGCAAATAAAATATTTTTTTTTACAGTATCTTTAAATAAATAATTTACAGTTTTGATTGATTGGTTATATTTTTTATAAATTTCGCAGTCAAATTTAATTGCATTAAATTTTGGATAATATTTTTCAATATAATCTATATTCAAATTTTCTAGAATTTTTTCTTCATAAATTTCGACATAGCGTTCATTCGCAGCCAAATTATTGCAAAAAAAAATAAAAAAAAAAATACTTAATATATTTAAAAATTTATTATTTAAGTCTTTCATAGATTTTAATATTATTTAACTCATAAATTACTTTAAATTTTTTAGGTAATTCTTTTTTTATTTCATCATATTTATTTGATATATTAAAATTATTACATTTTTTATAAATTTTCATGCAAGACCTATCTTTTATAAATTTTTCTCTACTAGTATCCAAAATTAAATAATCTGCAAATATTTTTTTAGTTATATATGTTTGAGAAATTATATTTTTTTCGTATGTTGGAACTTCAGCTGATTCTAAAATGCCTTGAGGATAAACAAGCATTTTGTTTTGCATTATTATTTTTGAATTAATCAAATTATTTTGTGCAACTATAATCTGATCTTTTTTGATTGTTTCCAAGAACTCAGAAAGTTTTTTATATTCTGGATTTTTTATATAGATTGGATAACCATATTTTTCAATTTTATTACTCCAAAACAATTTACTTATAGGACTTGGTGATATCAATATATGAAAAAAGAAAACAAAAATTAAAATAAATTTATTGTTTATCATACCAAATTTACCTTCCTTCATTAAATCATAAATTGCATATATGCTTGGACTTACTATTGTTGCATAATAGTGATGTCCATAACCTGAATGATTTAAATCAGGAGAAACAAAACTTACAAAAAAAATAGGAAAAAAAAATATTAAATATTTTTTTTTAAACAAATTTAAAAAAGCTAAAGATAGGAAAGGAAAGATATAAAATTTTAATTTAATTAAAATTTCTTCTAAAGTTAAATTTTGATTTTCAAAAAAAGATTTAATTATAGATTTAAAAAAAAAGAAAAAATTATCTTTGTAAAATTCGTTTTGATTTAAATTACTGTTATTCCATGCAGAAGTTGTAATTAAATGATGTGTTAAAAAATAAAATATTAAAAAAGATGTAATAATAAAAATCAATGAATAAAAATAATCTTTTTTTTTCTTATTTTTATTAAGCAATATAAAAATTCCAAAACAAAAAATATAAATAGAAAAAAACTCTTTTAAAAGAATTACCAAGATAGATATCATTAATGATATAATATAATTCCCTTTTTTTATATGATAAAAAATAAAAAAAGATAATGGGATTACTAGATAATCTAATTTATAGTTATCCATCAATAAAAACCATATAGGAAAAAATAATAAGTAAAGATAAGACAGAAAGGAATTAAGTTTATATTTAATCCATATTGCGGTTGCGAACAAAACCAATACCTTAAAAAAAATGGAAAAATAGATAATATACTTGAGTGTAAAAATTTTTAATGCTGCAGCAAAAAACAAAAGATAAAAATTTGAATGACCATGAAAAATAAAGGAATAATATCCCTGATTAATATTTACAATTTTATTAAAAAAAATACCAAAATCATAATTTGCAAAACCAAAATTTTCATACTTATTGATTAACAAAATCAAAATTATACTTCCAATTAACAATAAGAAGCTAAAGTAAAAAATATGATTTTTTTTAAAGTTTGTATTAAACATTTAAAATAAAGTTTGTATTAAACAGTGAAAATAATATAAGGATTTTTTTAAAAAATAATATGAAATTAATAATTACAGGTGGATGTGGATTTATTGGATCTAATTTTATAAAATTCTTATTAAAAAGAACTAACTATAAAATTTTAAATATTGATAAACAGACCTATGCAGGAATAAATGACAATCTTGACTTTACTCTTCCTAAAAGCAGATATACTTTTAATAAATTAGATATTAATAATAGAAATATATTAGAACAATTAAAATCTTTTAAAGCAGATGCTTTAATAAATTTTGCAGCCGAAAGTCATGTAGACAGATCTATTAGAAGTGCAAAAAATTTTATCTATTCAAATATTTTAGGTGTTTACAATCTTTTAGAAGCATCTAAAGAATATTCCAAAAAAAAAAAAATTTTATTTTTTTTCAAATATCAACCGACGAAGTATACGGATCATTAAAAAAAAAAGAAGCTTCTTTTCAAGAGACGAATAAATTTTTTCCAAATAGCCCTTATTCATCAAGTAAAGCATCAGCAGATTTATTGGTTAGATCATATAACAAAACATATAATTTAAAAACTTTAATTACTAATTGTTCAAATAATTATGGACCAAGACAAGACTTTGAAAAATTAATTCCAAAAATTATTTATAATGCACTTAAAAATAAAAAAATACCTATTTATGGAAATGGCTTACAAGTTCGCGACTGGATAAATGTCAATGATCATTGTGAGGCAATTTTCAAGGTTTTAAAAAAAGGTAAATTTGGAGAAAATTATAATATTGGTGGAAATTTTGAAGTCAAAAATATTGATTTAACAAAAATAATATTAAAAAAAATTGAAAAAAAAATTAATGGAAAAAAATTAGAAAATTTAATTACTTACGTTAAGGATAGGCCAGCACATGATACAAGGTATGCTATTAATAATAAAAAAATTCAATCAGAGATAAAATGGAAGCCTAAAATTAAATTTACGAAGGGTATTGAAGAAACTATCGACTGGTATATGAGCAAAATTTAACTATGAAAAAAAAAATTATGATAATTGGAAATGGCCAATTAGGCAAAACATTATTTCAAATTTTAAAAAAAACAAAATTTAAAATAAAACTTTATACAAAAAAAAAAGTAGATTTTTTAATACCTTCCCAAATTAAAAATGAAATTAAAGATTTAAAACCTGATTATGTAATCAATTGTTCAGCATTAACAAATGTGCCGCTGTGTGAAATAGAAAAGAAAAAAGCAAAAAAAATTAATTCTTTGGCTTTATATTATCTAGGAAAATTATCAAAATCCTTAAACTTCAAGTTGATACATTTTTCAACTGATTATGTTTTTAATGGAAAAAAAAAAAACTCATACAAAGAAGCTGACAAAGTAAACCCAATCAATTTTTATGGTTATTCTAAAATGCTAGGGGAAAAAGAATTAAAAAAAATTGGATGTAGTTATTTTATATTTAGAATTAGCTGGGTATATAATAACTTTGGTAATAATTTTTTTCTTAAAATAATAAAAAAAATTTTAGATAAAAAAATCAGCAAAATAAATGTTGTGAAGGACCAGATTGGAATACCAACATCCACTAAATTTGTTGCAAAAGCTATTAATTATCTTTTAGAAAGAGGTTTTTTTAATAACCCTAGCAACTTTGGTATATATCATTTAGTACCTCATGGACAGACAACATGGTTTAATTTTGCCCAAATGATTGAAAAATTTATTTTAAAAAAAAAAAAAATAAAATCGAAAAGTAAGATAAAACCCATACTAACGGCTGAATTTATGTCGAATATCAAAAGACCCCTTAACGGTGTTTTAAATAATAGTAAGTTTATAAAAAAAACTAATTATAAAATTTATAATTGGAAAAAGTATTTGATTGAAGAGATGGAAAGCACAATATGAGAAAAGGAATAATTCTTGCTGGAGGGAAAGGTACTAGACTTTATCCTTTGACTAAAACCTTATCAAAACAATTGTTACCAATTTATGATAAACCTATGATTTATTATCCCCTATCGACTTTGATGCTTGCAAAAATAAAAGAATATTTATTAATTTCTACACCCCAAGATATTGATAACTATAAAAATCTTCTAGGAGATGGATCAAAATTTGGAATTAAAATTGTTTATAAAGTTCAAAATAAACCAGAGGGTTTAGCTCAGGCCTTAATATTGGCTGAAGAATTTTTAAATGGATCACCATCAGCATTAATTCTCGGTGATAATATTTTTTACAGCAACAAACTACAAGAAAATATTTTAAAAGTCTCTAACTCAAAAAAAAATACAGTTTTTTTAATTCAAGTTATAAATCCAAATGAATATGGTGTAGCGAAGATAAGTTCAAAAAATAGGCTAATAGATATTATTGAAAAACCAATTTCACCTCCATCAAATTGGGCTGTTACTGGTTTATATTTTTATGATAAGAACGCACCCAAATTTGCTAAAAATCTAAAAAAATCAAAAAGAGGTGAACTTGAAATTACTGACTTAAATAAAGTTTATTTAAAAAAAAATAATTTAGATTATCTAAAATTTGGAAGAGGTTTTAATTGGTTTGATACTGGTTCACCATCTAGACTACTAGACGCTTCAAACTTTGTAAGAATAATACAAAATCGTTCAACATTAATAATATCTTCTCCAGAGGAAATCGCATTTAAAAACGGCTGGATTTCAAAAAAACATTTAAAGAATTTAATAAAAGAATACAAAAATAATGATTATGCAAAAACTTTAAGTTTTTTAATATGAATATAAATAAAACAAAAATTAAAGATTTGCTGTTAATCGAAAATTTAATTATCAAAGACTCAAGGGGTAGTTTTCAAGAGTCTTATAATAAAAAAAAATTTGAAAAATTAATAAAAAAAAAAATTGATTTTGTTCAGGACAACATTTCAATTTCAAAAAAAAATGTATTAAGGGGCATTCACTATCAAATTAATAATCCACAAGCTAAACTAGTTAATGTATTAAAGGGATCAATCTTAGATATTGCAGTAGACCTAAGAAAAAAATCCAAAACATTCGGTAAATGGCAAGCATTTTTTTTAAATGAACAGGACAATAAATTTCTTTGGATCCCAGAAGGCTTTGGACATGCTTTTTTATCACTTAAAAAAGACTCTCAATTATTCTATAAAGTAAATAACTTTTATGATCCTAAAGATCAAAATGTCATTATATGGAACGATAGTCAGTTAAATATTAAATGGCCTTTAAAAAAAAAACCAATAATTTCAAAACTGGATTTGTGTGGTTTAAAACTCAAAAATGCTAAAATATTTAAATAATAAAAAAATTTTTATTACAGGTCACAAAGGTATGGTTGGAAGTGCTTTTGTTAGGAACTTGAAAAAAAAAATTGCCATATAATTACAGTCGATAAAAAAAAAATTAATTTATTAGACCAGAATAAGGTTTTTTCTTTTTTAAAAAAAAAAAAACCAGATATCATTATTCATCCAGCTGCTGTAGTTGGAGGCATAATGGCTAATGATAAAAATAAAGTTAAATTTTTATATGAAAATACTATGATAAATTTTAACATAATTTATGGGGCCCATTTATCCAATATAAATAATTTATTTTTTTTAGGTTCAAGCTGCATTTATCCAAGTAACCTTAAAAGAAGTATTAAAGAAGAAGATCTTTTAACTGGAAAGCTTGAAAAAACAAATGAAGCATATGCAATTGCTAAAATTTCATCCCTTAAATTATGTGAATACCTAAATCAAGCTCATAAAAGAAATTATATAACTATTATGCCTTGTAATTTGTATGGTTATAATGACAAATATGACTTAAATAATTCTCATGTTCTTCCTGCACTAATTAGAAAAGTACATGAGGCAAAAAAAAATGAATTAGAAGAGATTATTTTATGGGGATCAGGAAAACCTCTAAGAGAATTTTTGTTTGTAGATGATTTAATAAATGCATGCATTAAGATAATGATAAAAGATAATAACCCAACTTTGATTAATGTTGGGTCAGGTAAAGATATAAGTATTTTGAACTTATTAAAATTAATAATGAAAACTCTAAAATATGAATGTAAAATAAAAAGAGATAGATCTAAACCAGATGGTACTTTAAAAAAATTAATGGATATAAGTTATGTAAAAAAAATTGGTTGGAAAAGTAAAATTTCTCTTAAAAAAGGAATTAATCTTGCTTATAGAGATTATATTAAACGTTATGATAAATAAAAAAATATGTATTATAGTTCCAGTTTATAATGAGCAATTTAATATAAAAAAAATTGTATCTGAAATTGAAAAAACAATTAAAAAAATTAAATATAAATTTGATATACTTTTTGTAGATGATGGAAGTAATGATAATACTTTTAAAATTTTAAATAATTTATCCTTAAAAAAAAAAAATGTTAAAGTATTAAAATTTAATAAAAATTATGGAAAAGAGAGCGCCTTAGCTGCTGGCATGAATTTTGCTTCAAATTATGAGGCAGCAATCACTTTGGATTCTGATCTACAGCATCCTCCAATCTTAATAACAAAACTATTTAAAGAATGGAAAAAGGGGCATCCTATGGTTCTATTTATTAGAAAAGAGAACAAAGGCTCAAGTAAAATAAGACATTTATTTTCAATAATGTTTTATAAATTTATTAATTTTTTTTTAAATTTTGAGAACTTAAAATTTAGTACAGATTTTAGAATCTATGATAAAAAAATTATAACCGAATTTAATAATACTCCAGTAATGAATGGACTTTTTAGAGTTAGAATAGACTCCTTAGGTTTTGATTACAAAATACTGGAATTTTCTGCTCCAAAAAGACTACACGGTGACTCTAATTATTCTTTATATAAATTAATCAAGATTGCAGTTTTTTCTATCTTTGATTTTTCTATGAAACCTTTAAAAATTATTGTTATTTTTTCTTCAGTATTTTTTTTAGCGTCTTCTTTTTTTTTGTTTTTTCTACTAGTTGATTATTTTTTTCTTAATTATCTATCTATTTTACCGAGAACAATTATAGCTAGCTTTAACCTATTCATTACAAGTATTAATTTTTTAGTTTTAGGAACTGTATGTATTTACTTAAATTCTATTAAAAATTTAATTAGCGTAAAAAAGATTTATAATATTGAACGTAAGTTAAACATTGATTAAAAAAATAAATTTTTATAATAAAATTATTCTAAATTCTAGCATCGTATTAGTTGGAATTTTGTTCACAGGCTTTTTTGGTTACATTTTTCATATTGTAATTGCTAGATTATTATCACAGTCTGAATATGCAATCATAATAACACTATTATCTTTAATAACCATAATATGCGCTCCCACAGGAGCGTTGGCAATGATTATTTGTAAGGAAGTTTCGGCTTTATTAACAAAAAAGAATAGCCAATCTTTAGTTAGGGTTTTTTCTCTAAAAATCTATAAATTTTTAATTTTTTTTTTATTCTTTTTATTAGCTATCTCTTTTATAGCTAAAGATAGATTTTTATTTATTTTTGACATAACAACTTTTGAATATTTTCTGATTGTCAATTTAATTTTTTTTACTTATGTAAATTTTTTTCAAGTAGGGCTTATCCAAGCTTTTGAAAAATTTAAATTATATTCTACTTCTTTTACAATTTTTAATATTCTTAAAATTGTGTTCTCCTTTATTTTTATTTATTTAGGATACAATACGACAGGTGTTTTATTGTCATTAAGTCTTGTAGGCATAATTGGGACAATTTTTAATTTTTTTTTTATAAATTTAGAAATAGATATATTTAAATATAAAAAATTAGTAAGTTTAGACTTAAATTTTTTTAAAAATAAAAATATTTTAAATATTATAGTAGCAAATGTATCTTTTATAATAATTACACAAGGAGATATTTTAATGGTAAAATTTTTTTTTGATAAAAGTTATCTTGACACTTATTCACCAGCTAGTGTTTTATCGAAATTAGTTCTTTATGCACCTTCAGCTTTGGTAACAACTCTTTTTCCTTTGTTTATAAAATCTTTTGAAAATAATATTAGAATTAAAAATGCTTTGTTTTTTGGTATTTCTTTAACTTTTTTATCAGGACTTTGTATTTCAATAATTTTTTATTTTTTTTCAGATTTAATTATTTCAAAAATTCTTGGGCAGCATTACTTAAGTTCATCAAATCTTTTAAAATTTGCTGGTTTTGGTTTTATACCATTTAGTATAATTTACATACTAGAGCATTATTTGATATCTAGAAATACAGTATTTTTTGCTTATCTTTTATTAATTTTCGTTCCAGTTCAATTATTTTTGTACAGTTATTTTAATACATTTTATTTTTCCCCTATAATTATTAACATTTTCATTGGTTGTTTATTTTTATTTATTTTTGGTTTATTAGTTAAATTAAAAAAATTAAGAATTTAATGAAAATTGTAAATTTAGGGTGTGGTAAAACTAGAATCCCAGATAGCATTGGTGTTGATACATCTCTAATTGAGGGGTACACAGATGTGGTACATGATTTGAATGCTATTCCCTATCCTTTTGAAGATAACAGCATAGATGAAATACATTTTTATCATGTATTAGAGCATCTACATAATCCTATTAAAAAACTTGAAGAAATCCATAGAATTTTAAAAGTTGGAGGAAAACTATTTATGAGAGTTCCACATTTTTCAAGTTATGGAGCCTTTTGGGATATTACTCATATTAGACCATTTTCTTATTTCTCTTTTGATGTATTTGAAGAGGAAGACTATCATAGTTTCTATACTAAAAGTAGATTTAAAATATTAAACAAAAAAATAAATTATTTTGGCTTATACCCAAACAAAGGTATTTATGCTAAATATATTCATCCAAATCAATGTTTTTTATTAATAAGACCTTTTGTAAGATTTATTAATTTTTTAATTAAGCTATCCCCAATTTTTTTTGAAAGATTTTGGTGTTATTATGTCGGTGGTGCTACAGAAGTAGAGATTGATTTAGAAAAAAAATAAAAAATAAAATAAAATTAGAAAATAAAAACATGTTTAATAAGAAAAAATCTTACATAATTAAAGATCAAAAATTATTTTTTGATCTTCAGGCTAAAAAAAAAAAAAACTCAAAATCTAATTATTCAGCTAAATTTGCCTCTAAAGAAATTGTACTTGGAATGCAGTGGCTTGGTAAATGTGATAATATTCTAGATTATGGCTGTGGAGAAGGGACTACTATTGATTTTTTTTTAAATTACGCTCAAGAAAAAGTAAAAATAACGGGGATTGATCTCTCTGAAAATGCAATAGTTAATGCAAAAAAAAAATATCCAAACTATTTATTCTATAAAATTGCAAATAATAATTTAGACATAATTCAAAATAATTTTTTTGACGGTAGTTATTTAATTATGGTTTTGCATCATGCGACAGATCATCAAAAAATTTTTAATGAAATTTATAATAAAACTAAATTTGGTGGAAAATTTTTTATCTGTGATCTTAGTTCAAATAATCCTATAATTAAATTAGGCCGGTATTTATTTAGGTTTGTTCCGAAATATGTCAAAAAAAAATTTGAAGAAGATGACTTGGTAGTTGATGGAAGCATTCCAGATAAATATCCTGTAAATATCGAACAAACCAAAAAAAAACTTTTGAAGGCTGGATTTAAAATTGAAGAGATAGGACATGGACACTTATTCTTTTTTTTATTCGACTGGTTAAATAAATTTATACCTATATTCAATTTTAAATTTTTTAGATATCTCTTTGATCAAATCTGTAAATTAGAAAAAAAGATTATTTTGACCAAAGTTGGAAAAAGATATTCTGAGGTTTTCTTTATTAAGTGTACAAAATAAAATGAAAAAATTATTAACAGTTGGAATACCTACTTATAATAGGCCTGAGACTTTAGTAAAAATATTAGATATAGTCTATAAATATCCTATTAATGAATGTGATATTTTAATTTGTGACGACAGTACCAATGATCAAGTTAAAAATTTAATAAAAAAAAAAAAAATAAAAAATTTAAAATATTTTAAAAATAAAAAAAATATAGGTTTTTCAAAAAATGTTCGTAATATATACAAAAAAGCTAAAACAAAATATGTTTGGACCGTCTGTGATGATGATTTACTGTTTAAAAATTCATTTGAAATAATTAGAAATCAAATAAAAAAAAACAATGCTGAAGTTATATACTTTAATGTAATTCGAAAAACAATTTTTGGAGTAGACGAAAAAATTATTCAATCAAACTATCATACAAATATAGCAGATAATAATTTTTATAGTAATTTTTTAAAAGGAGTTTTTATTTCAATAATTGTTTTGAAAAAGAATAAATCTGTTGAAAAATATATATCAAAGATAAAAATTGAAACGAATGTATTTATACAATTATCTTTAGTACTATTAACCCTAAGTAAAAAAATAAACTTTGCAGTATGCAATAAGGTTATTGTAAGACGATTACCAGGACAAATTTATGGAGATTTTTATAGATTTATGTTTAGTGATATTGTGGATTCAATTTTAAAAGTAAAACATGTATTCTCAAATAAGATAATTTTTAATTTTTTAGCTAAACAAGCACCTGTTTGGTCTAAAATTTATGCTGCTTACAGAATAAATTGTATAAGTTATTCAAGTTTTAACTTAAAAAAATCTTTAAGCTCAATGAAAAAATTTATGCCAATCGGAACATATTTTTTTATATTAGCGCTCTTATTTATTCGGATCATGCCAAAATTTTTATTAAAAATAATTTTGGTTCTTTTATTCATACAAAAATTTAGTTTTAAAAAAGGTGTAACTATGTATAGAAAAAGATTAGAGGAATTATATGCGTATAAAAGAGACACAAATTTCCAAAATTATAATTAAGAATTTAAATTTTTTTTACCTTATTTCTTTTTTTTTAATAAGTTTATATCTTACATTTATTATTTTTAAAGAATTCTCAATCAAAGAGATAGTTTATAGTGGAGATATGTATTTCCCTTTCAGCAAAGAGGAAATTTTAAAAAATTTTTTTTTTATTTTTTCTTTAAATGAATATGGAAGCTTTGATGGATTGTATTCAGTAATTCATTTAATGGATAATTTAACATTATTATTTTTACATTCTATTTTTGATGATCTGCAATATGTTCAAAAAATTCATTTTTTTATCTTATTTCTAATTTTTTTTTTTTTAAATTATTTTTCCTTTCTCAAAATAAACCTAAATTTAACTAAAAAAAAAAACTTATATTTAAACAGTTTTTTATTGACACTAATTAGTGTTTGTTTGCCATATCTGGCTTTAAATTTTCACGGTGGATCAGTTAATATAGCTTTTGTAGTTTCTTATAGTCTATCACCATTAGCATTATTTTATTTTTTTAAGTTAAATAACCAAAATCAATTAAAAATCAAAACTGCTGTAAAATTATCGTTTGTATTATTTTTGATAAGCCATATATTTTGGCTAGTTTCAGCATTAATTATATCTTTTACGCTTATTTTTTTATTTTTTTTATTTAAAAAAATCAAAGAAAAAAAATTTATTATTTTTTTTTTGAATATATTTACTTTGGTTTTTGTGTATTTATTATTTTTTTCACCAAACTTATATTTATTATATTTACATTATTATCAATACTTAAGTCTTGATGCAATAAATCAGACCATGTCTTATGGAAATATGGTTGGTGGTTTAATGCATCAAATTAAAATGTACTCCTCTTGGGCCTTGAGTTACGATTTTAATCCTCGAGGTTTTTTTCCATTTAAAGATTATTATTTTTCAACAACTTATTTACTTGGCATTATCACATTATATATTTCCGCTTTTATTTATTTTTTTAACAAGATACAAAGTAAGAATTACGTAAAATTATATTATTTTTTATTTTTTTTTACTTTGTTGTCTATATTCCTAGGCAAAGGATCACAGCCACCATTTGGAGAATTTTTTAAATATATGATAAATTTTGATTTTTTTAAAATTTTTAGAACTCCAGATAACCGTTTCGGTTTCATGATAACAGTTTGTATTTTATTAATGATATGTTTCAGTTTTATAAATTTAAAAACAAGATTTAAAATAACTATAACTATAATCATTATTGTTACACTAGGATATCCCATTTTTTCTGGCGCTTGGATTAATGGAAATTATAAAAATGTCGACTATGATAGAGTAATAAAAATTAATGATGATCTAATTAATTTAAAAAAATTTATGGATAAAAATCTGATTAACAAAAATGAGCATATATATATTCTGAATGGAAGTAATTACGATTTTTACTATGTAGATGAAAAAGATTTTTATAGGGGTATGGATTTATTACCAAAGGTTCTAAGTCAAAATATTTTATATTCAGATAAAATAATTAAAGGGAATAAATTAAATTCAATAGATAAAATAAAAAATACAAATTATTTTATAATAAGAAATGATTTATACCGAAAACCAACTCAAAAAGTTAGAGAAATTGAAATTGATTTATCTGAATTAAAATTAATTTATAAAAATAATTTTTATAAGCTTTATGAAAGAAAATATAAATATCCATTTTTTTTAAATGGTGCTAATAAAATATATAATCTAACTTGGTTTTATGCTCTAATGACAAAAAATGAAAAAATAACTATAAAAATTTCAAAAACTCATGATTTTAAACTTTGTGAATTAGATCGTTTAAACATTTTATTTGTAATAAAAGCAATTGTAAGTTGTAAAAATGTTACTTCAAAACAAAATGAAAATTTTTATAGTTGGGATAATTTAGCAATAAATAAATACTATTTGTTTTTTAACAAGTATCAAATAAGATATTACTCAATTTTGTGTTTTAATTTCATTTTTTTTATTACCATTTTTTATGTCGGCCGCAAAAAAATATAAAGAATTAATAATTTTTTTTATTTTTTTTACTTTAGTATTTTTTCTAACAATATTTGACTCATCAAATTTTAAATTATTTCACGATCAATTCTATAAATATGATATTATAAACAAAAATGGAAATTTAAACTTAGTTTTTCAGAGTGATTTTTTAGATCAACCTAGTGGCATCAAATTTTTTGTAACAATATTTGATAGATTATACTATTTTTTAGCTTACAAATTGACTGATAAAACATCAATCATATTGCAAGTAGAAAATTTTACTAAAATTGCATCTTTAATTTTGATTTCATATTTATCTTTCGAAAAAATATCTAAACTACAAGGCAATCAAATTAAAAATATAAAACTATTATTAGTAAGCATTTTTTATACATTTTCTCCATTTTCAATTTTGTACTGGCATGGAAATAATTTTTCGATTTCACTATATTTAGTTTATTTACTTGCGCCTATCTTAATTCTAAATTTAGAAATTATTTTTTCAAATAATTCTTATGAGTCAAATAAAATAAATTATATTAATTTATCACTAATTATTTTTTTAACACTACCTGGTTTTTATTTATCAATTCCTTTATATTTTTTTTGCTTTATTTATATTTGGCAATTTTATTCAAATTATAAAAGAAAAATTATCTTTTTTAAAAAAATATTAAAAGTATTTGTTATTAATATTCCACTCGTTTTTATTATTTTACCAATTATTGCAGAATATTTAATTTCATCAGAAAATTTAGAGAGGTCAATAAATTCTGAAAATACTTACGTTAATATCAAGTATGGCGTATTTGGTATAATTTCTGGGATTGCATCATGGGGAAATTTTCATGACTGGGGTGAATATCCACTTTTTTTATTTTCAAAAATATATACTTCTTATTTTAGTATTATACTTTTCTTAATTTTATTCGTGTCTAGCTTTTTTATTATTGATTTAAAAAAAAAAAAAAATAGATTTTTAGGTTTAATATTAATATTAATTATTATACTTGCTAAAGCTAACCATCTCCCATTTGGTTATTTATTTGATCAGTTAATAAAAATAGACATTTTTTTATTTCTTCGATCGCCAGATAACAAATTATCATTTTTATATTTTTTATTTTTATCTTTAATATTAATTCAATCAAAAAAATTAAATAAAAAAATATATTTTATTAATTATATTTCTTTGACATCGGTTGTAGTCATATCTGTGATATGCTTCTTTTTTTTCACTTTTCCTAAAACGAATATGAAATTAAACAATAATAACTTTATTAATTCTGAATTTTATAATTCATTATTATTTTTGAATGAAGAAAACTACGTAAATTTAGGTTTTATTCCGAAAAATAGACAGGTTGCAAAATATGATATTTCTAAAGATAAAAGGTTATTTTTTAGAAATCCTTATATTGCATTTACTTCATTTACAGCTTCAAATTTCAAAAATATAGATCAGATTGAACAAAATAAAATTTCTCATATTATTTGGTTTAAATATAGCAGTCTTAATTTTAAAGAGGCATTTGATCTTAAAGAAATTATTAATAATTTCGATGTAGTTTACGAAAACTCAACAGTTAAAATTTTCAAGGTAAATTTAAATAAAAAAGATTATTATCTTAAATTGAAAAATAAAAATTTTTTTTTTAACAAATTGAATGATTATTATTATCTAGGTAATTTTAAAGATCATGAAGAAATTATTAATATGAAATTTATAAGTTCTAGTTGGTTTTATTTATTTTATGAAACACCTTTAAGATTTTGGGATTTTAAAATTAAAAGATTTAGCCAAAAAATTATTTTAGATAACAATGTAATAATTTTTAATATTTTTGCTTTTTTATTTAAACTATTTTTTTTTATAACTTTTTTATATATAATGATTTTATACTTAAAATTTTTTTATACAAAAAAAAATTAAATTAATTTACTTATAATATTTATTTGGTTAATGATAAATAATATGTGGTTTTCTTAAATAAAAAAAATTTGGTTACTTTTACAATCAAAGCATGACATTTTTCTATGACTGTATTTCTCATGACAATGATAATCTTAAAAAAAAATTTTCTTGTTTTTGAGGTTTTGAAATATAATTTTTAATAAGATGTGGTGATATTTATCAAAAAAATATTTATTTTATTAATAAACATATATTGAAGTTATCAATTTACTAAATTTTTTTTACTCAATCAACAATATTAGTTTGAAATAAAAATAATAATTTCATAAAATTTCCAATTCAATTACCAAATCATTTTTTAATTAACTTTTTCTAATAAATAATCAAAAATCAGTATATTATTTTAAATCTTAGTATATTATTAAACTTATAACTCATAAATTAATATCAATTATGTCTTTAAAATTTAACACAATCCAGAAGGATTACGTTGGCTCATATAATACCGAGGTTTATAAATATGTAAAAAAAAATTCTTTTTGTTTGGATGTAGGATGTTCTGATGGAAAATTGGGGCAAGCGTTAATATATAATAAAAATTGTATTGTAGATGGAATTGAGTTTAATTCTAATATGAAAAATCTTTGCATTAGCAAGGGATATAAAAATGTATTTCAATGTGATTTGAACACCGAAATTAAAAATTTAGATTGTTCAAAAAAAAGTTATGATTGTATTATTCTAGCAGATATTTTAGAACATTTAATAGACCCAAAGAAAACTCTTGATTATTTTTTAGAATATTTAAAAGATGATGGAGCAATCATAATATCAGTTCCAAATGTTGCATTTATCCAAATACGTTTAAATTTACTTTTTGGAAATTGGAATTATAAAAAATTTGGAATTATGGATGAGACTCATACAAAGTTTTATACTTTTAGAACAATTCAAGAATTGGTAAAAAGTGCAAATTTAAAAATTTTAAGAACTATTCCGTATAATCAATTTAAAGAATTGTTTTTTTTAAAACCATTTCAATTATTATTTCCAAAAATATTTTCTTATCAAATTTTAGTTGAAGCCAAAAAAAATTTTTTTAAAGAAAAAAAATTTTGAAAATTTTAAACGTTACAAAACAATTTGAAGATAAAATATTTGGAGGTGTTGAAAATTTAATAGATCAAATATCACTTAATTCAAAAAAATTGGGAATCATTTCAGATGTTTACACACTAAAAAAAAAAAAAATAAAGAAAAAAAAATACAAAGTTTTTTTTGATAAGCAGCATTTCAGTTTTTTTTCAACACCGATCTCTCTAAATTGTTTTTATAATTTTTATAAGACTTCAAAAAAATATGACATTATTAATTTTCATTTTCCATGGCCATTTATGGATATTTTATCATTTTTGGTTCAAAATAAAAAAATTTTAATTACATATCATTCAGATATAATAAATAAAAATTTCTTTTATTACATTTATTTCCCTTTCATGTTTTTATTTTTTTTAAGATCAAAAAAAATAGTTGTCACATCAAAACAATATTTTAATTCTAGTTTTTTTTTAAAATTTTTTAAAAAAAAAATTAAGATTATTCCAATAGGAATAAAACAATTTTCTTTTTTTAGAAAACCTAAAAAAAAATATATAAAAAATATTTTATTTTTGTAGGAAATTTAAGAGATTACAAAGGTTTGAAATATTTAATTGAGGCATTTAAAAGTATAGATTGTAATTTAATTATTGTTGGCAACGGTAAAGAAAACAAAATAGTTAAAGAAAATATTAAAAATAGAAATAATATTCTACATTTAACTCATGTTTCTGAGAGTGAAAAAGCTTTTTTAATAAAAAATTCATTAGGTTTAATTTTACCATCAATTGATAGAAGAGAAGCTTTTGGGATTGCTTTGATAGAAGCCTCTTCTCTAGGAAAGCCATTAATTTCAACAAAAGTCAATAGTGGTTCGTCTTTTATTAATTTAAACTATAAAACTGGTTTAGAAATAAAACCTAAGAGTGTCTCAAATATAATTAAAGCTTGTAATTTTTTAATAAAATATAAAAAAAAAAACCAAAAAATGGGGCATAATTCTTATAATCGATTCAAAAAAAATTTTACTATTGAAGTTATGATTAAAAAATATTTTGAATTGTTTGTAAGTTTTAAATCTAATTAAAAAATAATAATTAATATTTTAAATGCTAAGAATAAAATATAATATTATTTTTTTAACAAAATTTTTCTTATAAAATAATATATTATGAAGAATATTATATACGCAATAAAAGTAGTTAATTTATTCAAATATAAGAAAGAAAAAATTCCTATCAAGCTAAAGAAAATATTTATTAGACATATTATTATTAAGGAATAATAAAAATTATTTTTAAATTTTTTTAATAAAATATAATGAAAATGATCATTACCTGCTAAAAAAATTTTTTTATTATTAAGTATCCTAATTAAATTTACAGTTAAAAACTCAAATATTAAATATGCAAGTGGCCAGATCAAATAAACTGGATGAATACCTTCATTAATGTATAAGCAAATAGTTAAAAATGAAATTAGATATCCAAGTACATTGCTTCCTGAGTCTCCTAAAAAAATTTTAAAATTTTTAATTAATTCAAAATTAAAAATTAAAAAAAATATTAAGATGATCTTTATAATGATTAAATATTTAATCAAATCAATTTTTCCAATAAAAAATAAAAAAATAGAAAAAGAAAGTAGAATAATTAGTATTATTGATACTAATAACCCATCAGTACCATCAGAATAATTGCATGCATTTATTAATAGTAAGCAACATATAATTGTAAAAACTTTGTTAAAAGATCCTAGCGACAGTAATCCCAAGTATTCATAGCTTCCAAGATCATTTAATATTAAGTTTTGATCCACTAGAAGGTAAATTGGAAAAAATTGTAAAACTAATTTTGTTCCAGGATTTAGGTTGTATTTGTCATCAATAAAACCCGAAATTGCTATTAAAAATGAAGTGCTTAGTATTAAATTTAAATAATCAATATTAAAATTTGTAATATAAACAACGAACAAAAAAGTAAATGATATTATAATACCACCAGTATAAGGCACTAAAAATTTATGTACTTTTCTTGTATTTGGAATATCTAGTAAGTTTAGTTTTTTTGAAATCTTTATAATTAAGATACTTATTATTAATTGAAAAATTAATATTTTTATAATTAGTGATGACATAATCATAAGTGCACCTACGGTCTATAATTAGATTTATAATTTAATAGTTGTTTATATTTATTTAAGGATTTTATATTTATAATCTACTTGAATTTTAATTATTAGTAAAATTGATTAATTTATTCAATATAAATGGGGTCCTTTTATAAACTTTTTATAAAAAATATGACTTTAATAAAATTAATATGTTCAAGTAAATTAACTTAAAAATAACAGTAGCAATTTTATACACTATTTAGTAAGAATTTTTAATTAAATTAAACAACTTAATATAATATACTATATCTCTAATGAATTTTATTTTAGGTCCAAGTGAAATTTCTTACTTAATTATTATATCATATTCTTTTATATGTGGATTATGGATTTCCTATATTTATACAAAACTTGATAGTACTTTATCGTATGAGAAATCATTTACTATTTCATTAATTATATTAACAGTATTAACTACGTTAGTGATGAATGCGATTAGCTCAAGTATATCTTTATCACTAGGATTAATTGGTGCTCTATCGATAGTTCGTTTTAGAACAGTTTTAAAAAATACATTAGATATGTGTTTTATATTTTGGTGTGTCGCTTGTGGTATAGGTTTTGGCTCTGGTAATTCCAAAAAAGTTTTGCTTACATCTATTTTAATTGGAGCTTTTTTAATTTTCTTAAGATATTTTAATAAGAATGTTTTATCCAGTTTCTTATTTGAAGAATTTATTGTTTCAATAAATTACAGAAATAATTTAGATACAAAAGACATTCAAAAACTATTAGACAAACTTAATAGCAATTATCAATTAAAAAACTCAACATTAAATAAAGAGGATAAAAAAGGTGTTTTAATTTATTCTATAAAACTAAAAGCTAAAGAATTTAATTATCTAAGTAATTTACAAACTCAATTAAAAGAAATAACAGACATTGAAGAAGTATCAATTTTTAAACCTCAGAACGAAATTAATATTTAAAAAATTAATTCTAATTATTATTTTTTCTTTATTTTTTCAAAAAACTTATGGTTTAGATAATCTAAGTTTTGAAAGAGAGTCAAAAAATTGGCAATTTCTAAATTTACAAGAACCACAAAATAATATAATTCATTCACTTGAAAAAAATAATTATTCAGTCTTTTTAAAAAATATTAGAGATAACAAGTCTATTGAAATTATTAAGTATGAGATAATATCCAGACAAAAAAAATTAAAAAATAATTTTAGTTTTTTAAAAAATATTCCATCAAATGGTGATAAATTTCTAAGGTTACAAGCGACCAAAACATCAGGAGTCTTGGCTTTTCAAAAAATATCAATAAAAAAAAATTCTTTTTATGAGGTAGAGTTTGATGCAAAAATATACTTTGGAAGAAACTCTCCAATAGTTGCTATTTTAAACAATAATTATAATGTAATTGGTTTTCATCATGCAGCACCTGAAATTTATCAAAAGGGATGGGTTCAAAATAAATTTACTTTTAAATCAGATGATGACGTTGTTTATTTTGTAATTATGAATGCACATGATTTACGAGAAAGATCACATAAATCTAGTATTGATTTTGACAATTTAAAAATCAAAGAAGTATCTAAACTTAGTCCAAATTATAAAAAAACAATCAATTTATATGAATATCTTAATACATTTGAAAGAGAACATTATAATAGATTATTAAAACAAATAAAAATTCCAATATTAAAGCTAAGCTTTTCTGAAGAAAAATTATTTAAGAGGATAAATTATAATATTAAAGCAACAAACCATTATAATTTTAATGCTATTAATATTAATAAATCCAAATATGTAAAAGGTGATATTGATCTTAACAATGAAATCTTTAAAGCAAGATTTAGACTTAAAGGCGATACAGCTGTTCATTTATACTCACCAATTAAATCATTAAGAATTAAACTAAAAAAAAATTATATATTTGGTCTTAAAAACTTTAGTTTAAATAGACTTGAGGGAAGAGGCCTTGTTTCAGAGATTTTTTCTGATGAGATCCTTTCTAAGTACGATCAAGTTTCAGCAAAAAACTTATATGTTTTTGTTTTAATTAATGATTATCCAATTAGCATGATGCTTCTAAGTGAACAAATATCTAAGGAAACTTTAGAGAGAAATGGACAACCAGTAAGCAATTTATTTGTTGAAAACAACGAAATAAAAGAAAAAAAAAAAATCACTCAAAACAAAAATTTAAAAAATATTTTAGATTCAGAATTATCGAAGAAAAAAATAGAATTATTATTTAAAAAATATCTTGATAGAAAAAATAGAGAAATGAAAAAAACTTCTAACGCGGATGGTACTGATAAATGGGATTTAGAAGATTACTATTTTTATACTGACATGATTAAATTTAATGAACTACACAAGTTTGTAAAGATGACAAATCTAGATAATATTATTAAATGGAATTCATTTAATGTACTATTAGGATCAGCACATCAAGATTTATTTCATAATATGAAAATATTAATAAATAGCAAAACTGCTAAATTTGAATATTTACTTGATGATCATCAAGGAAGATTTGCGTTACCACGTTCAAAATTTAAAGAGTATAAAATTTGGTACGATGATAGTTATAAAGGTTATTATCTTAATCCATTTTTAAGATTCGCTTTTAAAGATAATGAAATTTATGAAAATAGAAATAAATACTTATGGAATTTAATTTCAAATGATTATCAACAATCTGAAAATGTAAAAATTTTAAAAAAATTTTCTAATCAAGTAAATGAGAATTATTTTTTTACACCTCAATATACTTATAATGGTTTTAATTTAGTTGATCAAAATGAATTTAATAATTACTTTGATAGAATAATTGATGATTATAAATCATATGTTAAAAATTTAAAAAATGATTTAAAACAAACCAATGATAATTTAATTTTAAAAATATCAAAAATTAATAATGAAAAATTTAATATAAATATTAAAAGGACAATTGAAAAAAATAGTAATAAAAAAGATATTTCATCTTTTGCTTTACAAATTTTAGCTACAGACGAGAAAATACAAAAAGTTATTAACAAAAGCTTTGAAAAATATAATTTTAGATTTTTTAATAAAAAAGTTAATAAAATTATAATACCCTCTAAATTTTATTTCGATAGATATTACTATTTTAATGTAATTAAAAATTTAGCTGATCGAAAAAATAAATACTATGAAGAAAATATTATAATTGATGGTTTATTTGAAAAAGATTTAAAAAAAATAGAATTTATTTTAAGTAACAACACTACAGGTGAAGAAATAAAGAATAAATTAATTGTTGAAAAAAATAATGAAAAATATTTTAAAGAAAAAAACAATCAAAAAAAAAACGTTGAAAGAAAGCTTAATAATAATTATTTTTTAAAAAAATATCCAAAGTTTTCTTTTGTATTTCAAGAGAAACTGCAAATTCCAAAAACATTTGTATTAAAAAAAGATAAAATTATTATTACTAAGGGAATTCATTATGTTAATAAAAATATAATTGTTCCAAAAGGTTACAAAATAGAATTTGAAAATGGAAGTAAAATAGACTTCGATAATGTATCATTTTTTAGTCAATCACCAATCGAATGCAATGGTACAAAATTAAATCCAGTTATTCTTACATCAAAAAATAAAAAATGGGGATCACTAGTAATATTTGATGTTGATCAAAAATCAAATATCAATCATTGTTATTTTGAATATGGAAATAGTTTTAAATTTTTAAATATAAAATTTTCAGGTATGGTCTCTGTACATAATTCAAATATTGAAATTACAAATTCAAATTTTTCTAATGCATCGAAAATATCTGGAGACGATTCATTAAATTTAGTAAACTCATATTTTATATTGAAAAATAATACTTTTCAAAATAATTTTGCAGATGGGTTAGACATAGACTTTTCACAAAAAAATTCATCAATAGAAAATTGTAAATTTATCAAGAATGAGAATGATGGATTAGATATTTCTCAAACAAATGAATTAATCTTAAATAATATTTATGCTGCAAAAAATAACGATAAGGGAATTAGTATTGGCGAACAGAGCAAAGCGACTATTAAAAAATCACTATTTGTTGAAAATTACGTTGGTATAGCAATAAAAGATGAAAGTAAAATTAACATTATTAATTCTTCAATTAATAAAAACAAACTAGGGTTAATTTCTTATTCAAAGAAAAAATTCTTATATAAATCTTTCATTAATTTAAAAGATACTAAAATATTTAATAATAAATTTAATTTTGGAATGCAAAATAAATACTCTAGTGAACATGAAAAATATAATTATAAACCTTTTATTAGATCTAATCTTTCATACAAAACCTCAGGGTCAAAATATAATCATATTGTTAATGAGGGATCTAAATTAGTAAATATAAATAAAAAAAAATTTTATAAATTGATATTAGATGAAAAAATAAGTAATTATAAAAATAAAAAAACAATTTTGATAGACTCAATTAATTAAATCATGCGATCTGAATTTAAATATTTAGTCCCCTTCTTTGTAAAAAAAAAATTAGAGTATGATTTAAAAATTTTTTGTAACACAGACAATAATGCTAATATTCTAGGAATTTCCAAAATAAATTCAATTTATTTTGACAGTATTAATAAATATAATTTTAATTCAAAAGAGAATGGTATTTATATAAGATCAAAACCTAGATTGAGATTTTATTTAGATGAAAAAGAAAAAAAAATTATAAGGTCTGTATTTGAATTTAAAAATAGAATTTGGGATAAAGGTTTTAAAAATAGATATGTAATTAATAATTTTGACAATAAAGAGTATTCACTTGATTATTATATAAAACAGTTACCAAATAATTTTAAGTGCAAATTAAATGAGGTAAATTATAATCCTATTTTAAGTTTGGGCTATCAAAGATTGGCTTTGACTGACAAATTTAATACAGATAATAGATTCACATTAGATGATAGTATTTATGTTTCTGAATCTTTTAACCCTTTAAAAATACATTCAAGAATTAAAATTTTTAACAATCAAGATGGAATTTTAGAATTTAAATTTTTGAAAATGGTTCCTCAGTGGTTTAAGGTAATATTAAAAAAATATAATTTGAAACAAATTGCTATAAGTAAATATTCTTTAGGCATATATAAATTAGTTCAAACTAGTTCTATTAATGGCTTAAAATAAGTATTATTGTTTACAATCATTTTTTCATAAAAATTAAAAAAATATGATTACTAAAATTAGTACTGTATGTCTTGATATTTACTATAATTAGTTATTACTATCAAATTATAAAAAGTAGAGTAATAGGCTTTACCATAAAACAATCACATTTGCCTAACTTGTTTACATATTTTTTTGAAATTTAAAAAAATAATAATATAAAATTTTTAAATTATATTTTTTAAAAATATTAATATTTTGTAGCTATTTATCACAACCAGTAATCTTTAAATTAATTTCAAATATTATTTTTCTATAAATTTTTAAGTATTTATCAATTTATAGTTAATTTATTAAGATTTAATGTTTTTTTTATTAAACTTTGACTATTTTAAAAAAAAAAGTATAACATTTATGCTTGGTAATTACTGCAAAAGTATAGTACCAGTAGTACTTTGACTTTAGTCATGGAAGAGTAGGACATTGTCAGGCATATCTAATATGAAAAATATCATAATTGTCACTGGTGGTGCTGGATTTGTTGGTTCGAATTTAATTGAACAGTTATTAAAAAAAACAAAATATAAAATTATAAGTTTAGACAATTATTCCTCAGGTTCTAAAAAAAATCATGTAATAAATAAGAGAGTAAAATATCTAAATGAAGAAACTTTAAATATTCACAAAAAATTAAACAAATTTAGAAAAAATATTAAAACTATTTTTCATTTTGGAGAATTTTCGAGAATTTATCAAAGTTTTCAAAGATTTAATGAGTGCTTTAAGTCAAATTCTATTGGATCACATGCAGTATTTAAATTTTGCTTAGATAATAAAATTAAACTTGTTTATTCTGCTACCTCTGCTTCTTTAGGTAATAGTGGTAATGACAAAAATCTTTCTCCATATGCTTTTACAAAGTCAAAAAATCTAGAGCTACTAGATAATTTAAAAAAATGGTTTAATTTTAAATTTGAAATAATTTACTTTTATAATGTTTATGGAAAAAATCATATAAAAAGGGGCGATATGGCAACCATAATTGGTATATTTGAGGATCAATATTTACACAATAAACCTTTGACTGTAGTTAAGCCAGGAACTCAAACAAGGAAATTTACACATATAGATGATACGGTTAAGGTATGTATTGAGGCATGGAAAAAAGATAAGTGTAAACACTATTCAATTGCTGCTGAAAATAATTATTCTATTATACAAATTGCAAATTTTTTTGGAGGAAAAATAAGATATTTGCCTGAAAGGCCTGGTGAAAGATATGCTTCTGCATTAACAAAAATGAATTTATCAAATAATATAATAGATAAAATTGGAAAACGAAAAATTAAAAATTATATAACTAATTTTAAAAAAATAATTGATGCTCAGAAAGAATATTTATAAACTCAATATTGTAAATATTTTAAGTTATTTTCTAATCTTATTACCTGTTTTATTGATATCAGGTCCTTTTTTATCCGATTTATCTGTATCAATTCTAGCAATAACATCATTTTTTTATTTAAAAAATAAAAAATTTTTTAATAATTATTTTTTTATTATTTTCATGATTTTTTGGGCTTTAATTCTTTTAAGCTCTTTTTTTTCTCAAGATAAAGTTTTGTCTTTTAAAAATAGTATTTTTTATTTTAGATTTTGTTTATTCTCATTATTTGTTTGGTGGATTTTAGAATATGATAATAAAATTTTAAAAAAAATCTATTTTATTTTATTACTTTGTTTTTTTGTAATTATATTTGACAGTTTTTTTCAATATTTTAATGGTGTTAATATTTTAAATATGAAAATAGTTAATCAAGATAGAGTAAGTAGCTTTTTTGGTGAAGAATTAAAAATGGGTGGATTTTTAATGAGACTATTTCCATTTTTAATTGCCCTGTCTCTTTTTTTTTATAAAAAAAAAAAACATGAAAAATTTCTTATTCTTGCAATTATATTTATTATTTTGGTTCAATTTACAATTTTCCTAAGTGGAGAAAGATCAAGTTTTTTTTTATTTAATTTTACAATAATTTTATTTTTAGTTTTTTTAAATGATTTTAAAAATATCAAAATTTTTTTATTTTTGGTTTATTCAATTTCATTAGTATTAATATTATCAATTGATACACCATTTAAAGAAAGAATAATTAATCTAACAATTAAACAAACTCAAATAAACCAACTTGAAAAAGAAAAATATATTTTTTCAAAACAATATCATGAACATTACTTGTCATCATGGAAAATGTTTAAAGATAATATATTAATTGGCATAGGTCCAAAAAATTTTAGAGTAAAATGCAAAGATATGAAATATAATTTCTCTAAACTTACCTGCTCAACTCATCCTCATAATTTTCCATTACAAATACTTTCTGAAACAGGTATCTTCAGTTTTTTAATTTATTTAATACTTAATATTTTTGTTTGGTATAATTTAATTAAAAGTGTGTTTGCTAAAATATTGTATAAAAAAAATTTTTTAAATAATTTTCAAATTTCGCTTTTAATTAACATTGCGATTTTGATTTGGCCATTGGCCTCAAATGGTAATTTTTTCAATAATTGGCTCTCTATATTAATCTATTATCCGGTAGGTTTTTTACTTTGGGAGTTTAGCAATAGCAAAAAAATGCAACTAAAACCTTTTAAAAAAATAACATTTTTTCAAAACATTTTATTTTACAAATAAGTATTAAAATGTATAAGTACCTGCCTGGTGATTATTGCGAAGGTGTTACACCCGATCCCATATCGAACTCGGAAGTTAAGCCCTTCAGCGCTGATGGTACTTTGTCTTAAGACATGGAAGAGTAGGACATTGCCAGGCATTAAAAATGTTATGAAAATTAAAAGCTCATTAAAATCTATTAAAAAAAGAGACCTTAACTCTAAGTTAGTTAGAAGAAGAGGTCGTGTCTACGTAATCAATAAAACTAATCCAAAATTTAAAGCAAGGCAGAAGTAATTTTTATGGATGATGAAAACCATAAAAATACATGGAATAATTTCACAAAGTTTGTGTTGTGGGGAACGGTCGCAGTTATCAGTGTTTTAATTTTAATGGTAATATTCCTGTTGTAAGATCAACGTATGAAAATTGTCTCTATCTTAGAAAACCCAACAATTGAAAAAAGAATAGCAATCACTCCTGAGATTGCAAAAAAATATATATCTCTTGGTCTTGAAGTTTCATTAGCTGAAAATTATGGAAATCATATTGGAATTAAAGATGAAGTGTATAAAGAATTAGGAGTATCAATTTCAAAAGATGAAAAAGAAATCATAACTAGTGCAGATATTATTATTCAGTTGGGCTTATTGGATGATGATAAAAGTTCTTTATTAAAAGAAAATCAAACATTTATTGGGGTGTTAAACCCATATGATAATAAAGAGAAGATAAATGATTTAGTTAAAAAGAAAATTAATCCTTTCTCACTTGAATTACTTCCAAGAATAACAAGAGCTCAGTCTATGGATATACTATCCTCACAAGCAAACCTTGCGGGTTATAAA
>MDTG01067003.1_pt1 | contig 34129 bp, 49 predicted proteins | sample 811421 | NCBI WGS metagenome assembly MDTG01 (sample SAMN05326645, study PRJNA326480) | marine metagenome | isolation source: seawater | place: Pacific Ocean: South East | collected 2011
AAAACCAAAACCAAAACCAAAACCAAAACCAAAACCAAAACCAAAACCAGTACCAAAAACAAAAACAGTTCAACGTGTTATCAAAAGACCACCAATTAAGAAAATAACGCCACGTAAAAATAATAGCGTTGTTAAACGTTTGAATTTTAACTCCGTCTCGAACTCGAACTCGAACTCGAACTCAAACTCAAACTCGAACTCGAACTCGAACTCAAACTCGAGTGCAAAAAGAAATAAAGTAACTCTTAACAATTTATTAAATAACTTTGAAAAAGAACATAAAAAAGCATTAAAGAGAAAACAACAAAAGTAAATAGAAAATAGAAAATGGAAAATCCACGCGATTTATTTTTATTTCGTGTTAATAAAAATAAAGGGCGTAATATAATAGATAATTATGAAAATTTTAAAACTGATATTAATTCAAGTGTTATAGATTTAATATTTTATACTATATGTGATTATATTAAATGTGGTAGAGAAAAGACAGAAGATAATAAAATTAATAATTTGAAAATGTCTAAATTAGAAATTGAATTTTATTATACGGACGATTTTCACGATTATGAAGGTGATATAAGAGAATACTTGAAAAATACATACATAGACGACTCGGACTTAATTATACATGTATACGATAATTATAATAAAATACATTTATCTAAACATAGACGTATTATTTACTATTTAATGAACATATTACACTTCGATTTATAATTTTATCTGGTTCAGATATCTGTTTAAGATGTTTCGCGTGATATGAAAAATCATACCCTAGAAATTGATTTTTTATTTCATCCGAAAGTGCAAAAGCTTCTAATTTTCTCGATGTTCTTGAACAAACTGATTTTCTTTCGAGATCTAAAAACCTATCTTCCATCATAACAAATTCCTTTATTGATTCTTCGGATAAGTTATCTTTTTTCATTTTTTCAAATATTTTTGTAGATTCACCGTGAGACATGTAAAAAAATTTAGAATTGTAACCTAATACATGTACATTTTCGTAACGTATATCATTACCATAATACATTATGAAAAATACTATACACACAATTAATAACCACACTAACATATATAATTACTCATATTAAAAAAATCATTAATCTTATGAATAATTTTATAAAGTGTATCTATATCTTCCACTTTTTTAGGATCGATTATTTCAAATTCCACTTGATAAACTTTTGAATCTTCTGCATCCATATCCTCAACTTCACCATCACAAATTGTCATGTCTATAGATAAATTTTTTCTAAGGAATGAAATTCGATTTTTATTCCTTTTCTTATTCCATTCATTATTATCATCTTCTTCAGCTGGTATTTCTTTAGATACACCAAATCTTATATCGTAAGGTACATTTTGTAAATGTTTAAAATCTTGTGTATATACTTTATCCTTTATTATAAGAGTATCATCTCCTGTTATTTCATCTACAGTTAACCTTTTATTGTCATCTTCACGATAATACACTTCAGTTTTACTTTGAACAACTTTCTCCCAACCAGTATATTTTTGTAAACCATTTAAAAAACTATAAAAATTTTCTTTTCCAATATTTGTATCAAAAAATGAAGAATTGAATTTACCTAAACGGAATTCTAATTCTATATACTCTTCATCCTTATACTTATCTAAAGTAGGTTTAATTTCATCACACAATTTACGAACGTCCATTTTATTTTATTTACTTTTTATATTCGCGTCTTCTTCTTAAGCCTTTTTTATTAATCTTTTTTAGATGCACGGGTTTACAAATTTAGGAAATACATGTTACTTCAATTCTGCTATACAAACCATGTTACATATACACGAAATATCCTCTCATATATTAGATAACAAATATACAGGTGATTGTAAATTTACACGTGCGTATGAACATCTCGTTCACATATATTTCAAAACCCAAGAATCAAAAGCTTTCACTATAGGTCCTATATTACTAGAATTTGTTAAAATTTTTCCGAGATTCATTATTGGTCACCCACATGATTCTCAAGATGCACTCTTTTGTATCATAGATATACTTGAAAAAAGTTACACATATATTAAAGAACTTGTATACGGAGAAATCACACAAATAACTATATCACCAGTAGGTAAAAATACAATAAAAACACCTTTTTGTATTCATATATTAAACGTAAAACATGATATAAAAGATTTAAATATAATGATACAAGAAAGTCATAAATGGAACACACTAGATGATTACGTTGATAATAATGGTAAAAAACATAACGTTGCTACAACAAAAAATGTATTTTCGGGGTATCCAAAAATACTTTTCATTTCTTTTGATAAAAAAAGTTACGTGAAAATTGACGAACAATTAAAAATAGAAAATAATATTTACGAGTTAAGATCTACTATAATTCATAAGGGTATACAATATGGTGGTCATTACATGTCTACAACAAAACTAGGTGACGATTGGATAATACAAGATGATGATACTTTAGGTAAATTAAAACAGTTTCCCAAAGAAGATAATCATTTCATTCTGGTATACAATCTAAAAACTCTTTCATGTTAATATCTTCTTTTATATTTACGAGTGTTCTATAAAACGTTCTCCTACTATTAGGAAACGTTTTATCAGTTCTTTTCTTAAGTGGTTTCCACCAAATTGGACCATTTTCCCATGTCACATACATACACTCAATAATATCACCTTGGCGTAACCACTTATAATCTTTCATTCTTTCCACGGGTATAGACGATTCAAATACATGTTTTCCTCTCTCTTGAATATACAACCTCCATACATATTGCCCGGGTACACACCCAGGTGTCTCAGCGGTGGGACCCTTTTTTACAAGAAAATCGATTGTATTTTTATTTCTCGGTTTCCATTTAAACATTGTTTCGTGTGTACCTATACGAATAGGTTCATTTACTGGTGTAAAAATAAGACCGTCAATTTCCTGTTTTACATTTGGTAGATATTTATCCATAAACTCTCGAAAATCTTTATGTAAATGAAACTTTTTAACTTTCAAAGAAATTGGATCTGTGTTTAATACCATCGCTTTTTTTACCGTTTTTTGACAATTTTCCAAACGTTTAAAAAAATCTTTATTACCAACAACTTCACCACACGTCATTAAACAATCGTACACCATAAACATATTTTCGTATAATTCACCCTCAAGTATAGTTCCCTTAAATATATTCATTCTAAAATTCAAAGAAACTTTAAACATTTCAAGGGCTCTATTTACAAACAAACAAACTTTTTGATCACCGTAATATAAAGCCATCATCATATATCGAACACCATCAGTTTTTTCACATACGACGTATTCGTTTTTTGATAATATATCAAAATGTTTCCTTTCTATGGAAATGGGTTGACAACCAGGAAATATTCCCTTTGTACCCCATGATTTTTCCATGAAGTTAATCGCGTATTTGTAAAGAGGTTCATCCTTCTTTACAAAAACTCGTGACATGTTATTATATTCTTTGTTATATTCTTTAATTTGATTTAACACCAGATGCACCCAAAATGTTACTTACACATTCATGACTATATGTCATGATCAACTTAGCTTTAGTATACGCATGAATTTTAACACCAGATTCTTGAAATTTTTTAAACATTACTTCCATACGGGGGAAAACTTTACAAACACCATATTTTCGATCTTTTATATGTTTAGAAACGTTTTTACTCATAATCATCCAACATTTAGAACTTGTATTTTTTACATTGTATATATCCGGTGAAATTTTATTCAAAACTTCTGTATCAAAATGTAAACCCATTTGTTGAATAGGTTCATTTGAACCCTGTTTAACTTTACTTTTAAATAAGTTCCAATCGACACCTTCCTTAACACCTGGGAAAACTAAACAACCTAAACCTTCGTAATTATCAAAACATTTTTCCAAACTAGAATCATCCATTTGTACACCAAAATCTATAAAAAGTATACGATCGTGTGTTTTCATTTTTGATTGAATCATTTCACATTTATCATAGGGATCATCATTAACAAATGAAACTTCATTTTCTATACCACCCTTATTTAAACACATGATGTTGAATCTAAGAATATTGTGTAAAGTTTTAACGTGACATGATTTACTTCGAGTAACTAAAATTGTAGAAAACTTCATAATATTATATATTACAACCTAAGCCTTAAGCCTTTCATCTAAACACCCATAAAAAGGTAAATTACCAACGTGTCCCAAAGTCGTGTGAACATCTGCAAATATTTTGCCACCTATTGATTGCCATCTTCTACAAAAGGCGTAATCTTCCGAAAGGTATCTTCTATTATCTGGATCTATCATGCAATCAAATACAGCACAATAATCATCAAAATCTCTATTTTGATGGTCATTCTTACAATCTAAATCCTTATAATGTTCGTGCATTTTTTCGAGGGCTTTTCTTGTTATTACCATGAAACCCGTAGGCCCATCTAAAACCTCAACAAACCCATTTTCTACACTTCTTTTTGTAGCACCTATATTTACAACCAAACTCGACGAAACTAGAGTTAAATCTCTTTCATCGCCTTCTTTGACAGCTTTTTCAGCTTGATCCCACATGACAACCTTTTTAGGATAAACAGCTACAGAAATATCGTGCCCAGAATCTAAAAGGCGTACAACAGATTTTGGGTCAAAATCCACATCCGCATCTATAAACATAAAATATTCACAATCTGTTTTCTGCATAAATCTACCAACAGCAACATTTCTTGCTCTATGAACCAAACTTTCATTTTCTGTTGTATCTAACATTAAATGAATGTTTTCCCTAATAAGTTCAAGTTGTAATTGAATAATACCTATCATGTATTTTTCTAAACATAAACCACCATAACACGGTGTACTAATGAAAAGTTTTTTTCTAAATGTACGTTCCATTACCCTTTAATCGTTTTTATCCTCTAAGTATTTTTTTATTATATTTTCAATTTTATTAATAGTGGGTATAGAAATAGAACATTTTTCACAAATATCATTTTTACTAACACGACTTTTCAACACCATGTATATAATAACAGATGCGACACTATTTGGTGTTTTACTCATTAAATCTGAACAGGACTCCAATTTAGAACACATATTATTACACTTTAATCTCTCTTCACGAGAAACATCGTATGCATTTAACAATCTTTGCATAACATCGTGTGGTAAAGTTGTATAAGAATTGGTTGTCTTACCCAACATTACAGTTTTAAACATTTGAGATGTTCTACTTATATCCTTTGATTGAATAGAAAACATGTCTGCTATTTCCTTTGTTGTACGCGGTATCTTTGACATTCGACACGCAAATAAAACACAATTTGCTTTTATACCAGTTCTAACAGCTCCACGTGTCAATTTTTTATCGTTAAATTTTTTATACATCATTTTTGCATCTTTAAGAACAGAATCTGGTAATAATATACATGCTTCATCAATATCTTTATAAGCATGAAATAAAGATCTATCTTTATGATTCATAGATTGATGAAAATTTATTTTAGCCATTCGTTTATCTTTATAACTAGACATGTTCTTAGTTAATATAATACTACCTTTACCCCAAGAATTTGAAAATAATTCCGGATTAGCATTTGGATTACCACATCTTGAATTATCTGTAACTTTACCATCATCGGATATACCACTCGTCCATTCAGGGGCTTCATCTATATATTGCGAATCTACTAAACCGCATGAAGGACACGTTGGTATACCTTCACGGGTAAAAATTTTAATAACGTCACAATTTTTACATAAATTTTTATTTACTGACTTTATTAATATTGGTTTTTTTAATAATTTGTCCACATCGGACCATATAGCAGCCAGTTCTTCCATCTATATACTCACTAGTTAATTTTTAATAAAAAAATTCGCACTTAGGTTAAAAATTTAATTCATCCTCTTGTATTTTTGCAAATGTTTCTATATCATCGACCATTTTTTTATATCTAATAGAACCAGGGCTCTTAGGTTTCCACTCTTTCCACTCTTTATCTATTTGTCTATGATTTTCTGGTATTGATATCATGCCTACACATTCACTATCGGGTACTATAAATCCCTCTAAATCAGAACCATCGTCATCTGATTCGTCTATTATTTCGCTATCTTCATCCGAATGTATATCATCTATCATGGCATAAAAATTATCCTTAACATTATGAAAATATTCAGTTGATACATGATGTTCTGATATGTTTTCTTCCTGGACAAGTTCATCATTCTCATCAAGTTCATAAAGTGGTGCACTTTTATAAGTCATTGAAGTTTCTGAATAATAAGAAACGACAAGGTAATCTTTATTATTTTCCTTCACTTTGGCATACATTTCATCTTCTATATCGTCCTCTAAATTAACCAAAACTTTTACAAGTTCACCAGGCTGGATTTCTGAAATTTTAATCATTATTAAAGTTTTCACACAAAAATATTTATAGATATTAGCACACATGGGAGTAGAAATTTTATCAAAGGAAGGATGTCAATACTGTGATTTAACAGTTGATTTATGTAAAGAATACAGATTAGAATATAAAAAAATAATAATTGATAAAGATGAATTGAAAAAAAGATGCGGGATGAATGTATCTGTATATCCACAAATTTTCATGAATGAAGAACATATAGGAAGTTACTTCGATTTCCAAGATTATATAGAAGATGCTGAACCAATGTTATTACCAACATTAAGTAGATTCACCGTTTTTCCAATAGAACACGAAAACTTATGGAACATGTATAAAAAAGCTCAAATGTCTAATTGGACAGCTGAAGAAATTGATTTTTCTAAAGACATGGACGATTGGGTAAAATTAAGTGAAAATGAACAACATTTTATTAAATATGTCCTTGCATTCTTCGCTGGTTCTGATGGTATTGTATTTGAAAACTTAAACGATAACTTTGCAAGTGAAGTTCAATATACAGAAGCAAGATCATTTTATGCGTATCAGGAACATAATGAAATGGTTCACGGTGAAACTTATAGTAAACTCATTGATAAATATATAAAAAGTTCTTCTGAAAAGAAACAATTATTTGAAGCTATACAGACAATACCATGTATAGAAAATAAGGCTAAATGGGCCATGAAATGGTTTAGTAGAGAACGTTCGTTCGGTGAACGTTTATTAGCATTTGCATGCGTTGAAGGTATATTTTTTTCTGGAAGCTTTTGTGCTATTTTCTGGTTGAAGAAAAGAGGATTACTCCCCGGATTATGTTTTAGTAATGAACTCATAAGTAGAGATGAAGGATTACATTTAGAATTCGCTATAGAATTATTTAAAATGTTAAAATATAAACCAAAAAAATCAATAATTGAAGAAATTGTTAAAGATGCAGTTTCTATAGAAAAGGAATTTATAACAGATGCATTACCTTGTAGTTTAATAGGTATGAATTCCGAAAAAATGACACAATACATAGAATACGTCGCAGATAGATTGTTAAAACAAAGTGGTCACGATAAAATCTGGGAGACGAAAAATCCCTTCGATTTTATGGAGAATATATCACTCGACGGTAAAACTAATTTTTTTGAAAAGAGGGTAGGAGATTATGGAAAAATGGATGAAGATTCAACATCAATTGAATTTAATGAAGATTTTTAGTTAATAGTAACTGTCTTACCATTTGAACACGGACAAGTCACGGTTTCAGCATCACCATCAGTTTCAAAACTACCTGGTGTTGGTAATTCCGTAGTATCGGTTAAATCCATCGATCCCAATTCTAAACCAGAATCAATAGTCGCAAATTGCTCTTCACTCATACCTGGTAAAGGCATAGGCATATCGACCATAGCGGGTTGAACTTTCTGTTCTTCAACTTCTTCTTCAACTTCCTCTTCAACTTCTTTAGGTTCTACAAGAGGAGAAGGACTTTCCATAACCATAAAACCTTCACTTCCAGGTATATTCATTATACCCCAAACAACTAAAAAGAAAACAAGTGTATGAAACACTAAACCATTTCTAGATGGACACCCGTTTGGTGTAGAAATCCACGATCCAAATATTCTACGCATCACTCTAAATGTTATTGGGTTTGCTATAATGAAAAATATAAGAGCAGACATAACAGAAATCAAAAACTTTTTCTCCTGTTTCTTACCATTACATCCACACCCACAATCAGCCCATTTACCAAGGAAACTCACTTTATCTTTTTTATCACCTGACGAACACGTCATTTTATATTAGTTTATACATAGAAAAAAAATAACTTAAAGTTTCTAAACGTATGATATACATAAAAAAAATGTCTACTACTATCCAAGTTTCCAACCAATTCGAACCATCGTCAGTTAACTTCAGTCAACTGAAGAAAAACAAAAACGGTGGTAAATCCGTGATGTTATCCGGAAATAAAAAGAAACTCTACTTACAACTTCCTTTTATGCGTTCACCATTTGGTCTGAGTGCGTTTACAGATGAAGCTACTAACAAAACTTCATACTCTCTTGACCTATCTTTTGATACAGATAATCAAGAAGCTCAAGATCTTTCAGTAAAATTGAAAGAACTCGATGAAATTATTCTTAAAACGGTTACTGACAATTCAAAAGAATGGCTTGGTAAAGCATACGATATTAACGTTATTCGTGAAGCTTTGTATAAACCATTGGTTAGACAGGGAAAGGAAGGTTATCCAGATACACTTAAACTTAAAGTCCAAACAAATCAAACAGGTGATTTTATTTCCGAGGCGTATAATTCCAATAAAGAGCAAATTCAGGTTGACGAAATTGAAAAAGGACAAAGATGTATGTGTATTGTCGAATTTAATCAAATTTGGTTCATTGATAATAAGTTTGGTGTAAGTGTCAGATTATCCCAAGTTCTCTGTGGTGAATCCACTCGATTACCAAAATTTGCTTTCCAAGGCCTAGGGGATAATGATAAAACCCAAGATGAATATATAGAGGAAATCATGGATGACCTTATCGATGAATAAAATATTTTAATACATTAGTCATGGAACGTGAACGTCATTTTAAAAATTTAAAAAAAATTGCCGCTCTCGCAAAAAATAAAAAAAATACATATACAAAAAAGATAAATTTAGGTAAAAATCTTATTGCAACTATACAGGATATGGGATGTTATCCCAAAAATGTTTTTTATACACCAGAAAATAAAAATTCTTTGGTCTCTATAGAAAACTCATCTACCTTAATAAAAAGAGGTACAAAAAAAATTGGTACGGGTGCATTTGGTGAAGTTTTTATGGGATGTATAGATAAAGAATGTACAAAAAAAATTGCTATAAAAATTGTAAAAGGATATGATGAATTAATGAAACACGAATACAAAATGGGTAAACGTATTGCTCAGTTTGGAGGTGTTAAACCTTTTGCACTTAAAAAATGTGATAAAATGACTATATTATACACAGAATATGCAAATAATGGAAATTTATTAGATTTTTTAAAAATAAACAAGGACAAATTGTTACCTATACATTTCAGAACTATAATAACACAAATTTTATACAGTTTATACAGAATTAATAAAAAATACCCTACGTTCAGACACAACGATTTACATTTGGAAAATATACTAATAAATACATCAAAACCATCTCGTGTTAAAATAATAAGAATAAATAACACACAGCTTAAGGTTCATGATATTGGGTTACAAACACTTATATCCGATTTTGGATTATCAATGATAAAAGGTGTAAAAAACCCAGAAATAGATGCCGACCCAGCATGGTATCAAAAACATAGTGGTATTTCACAAAATTCACACTATTTATACGATGCACATTGTTTTTTAACTCGAATGAGAGCTGTTATTAAAGGATATGGTATACAGGGTGGTTTAGAAACAGTGGCATTTATAGAAAGAATTTTACCAATTGAATATTTAAACAAAGACAGTCATAAAGTTTACGATCACCGTTTACGAGTTTCACCATTGGGTCACCCCGATTTACCAACATTCAAACAAATATTTAATGATAAATATTTTTCCCCTTATAAAAAAGCAGTTGTTCCATTAGATATTACTACAATAATAGGTAAAAAGACACCTATAAAACCCAAAAATATAATTGTTAAACACGGTGGTAAACCTATTAAAAAAACGCTCGAACAAATTAAAAAAGAACTCGCTTATAAAAATAACAAAAAAATTATTAAACGCCCAGCTATAAAAGTAAGAATACAACCACAAAAACCAAAAGTTTCGATGGCTAAAAAAGGGTATATTAAAATAAATAAAAGGAAGTGTATTAATTATAAAAAACAGGACCTTGTGCGTTTAGCCAAAACTTTGAATATAAATACCGAAAGTAAAACTATTAAAAAAATATGCCATGAATTAAAATTAAAATATATAAAGTAATTATATAAAAGAGATGATTGCTATATTAGCACTAATTGTAATTGATATTTACATTCTACTTAACACAGGAAATAATCAATTGAAAAAAACTAAGAAAGTTGATGATAAGCAAGTTGAATGGACGGTTTATGGTACATCTTGGTGTGGTTGGACTACAAAACAATTGGAATACTTAAAAAAGAAAAATATACCTTACAAATTCATCGATTGCGAAAAAGGCAATTGCGATGGAATTGATGCATTTCCAGTTATGAAAAATTCTAAAGGTGAAAAGGTAGTTGGTTATAAGGAAGTTTAAACTCCACGAACGACCGCGAGGGAAAGGGAAAGAATAAACGCGTCAAGAATAGAATTAATTGGCTTGAGTACTGTAATGTGCTTAACCAAAGATCTATTCCACGCAAATCTAAGTACAAATGTACTGATAAGAAGGATAAGAGTAAATATAAGAATTTCACTCACAACTTCGTTCATTTTTTTGGCGTTAACAAGGTCTCTAATCATTTATCTATTAATAATATTTTTTTTCTATGATATTATTAATGAGTAAGCCACAAATAAATAATAAAAAGGTAGTAAAAAAACTCCCATTGAGTGGTTCTGAAACTAAATTTACCCAACGATGGTGGGGTAGATCTATAGGTATAGGTAACAACAATTGTTACGCGTATGCTGTTGGTGATTTTGAAAGTTTCAGAATGAGTAAAAGTATACCAGGTGAGAGAGCTGGTTTAAAAAATTTAAGTCATTCATACACACACTGTAGAAATTTACCTCAACGTGTAGTTGCTGATAATCCAAAAAAGGTATATATGTGTGGTGCAACTACAAAATGTAAACCAGATCACTTTAAAGTAATGATGTTTGTTGCTCCTGGTAAAAAAAGAAATTACTTTAGACAGGGTGATTTCCACTTTTATAAACAACACGGGTTCGTAGAATATAAAGTAAAGAAAGGAAATACATACGAAGACATTGCTAAGTTTTTTAAAGTCCCAGTATCACGGGTAAAAAATGCTGGTAAATGTATTCCTGGTAAACTTTTAAAATTCAAGGCAAATGTCTTTAGTCATAAAAGAGGATGGGCAACTGCACCTTTATTAGTTGATGCAAAAGGTAAAGCTATACTAGACCCTAGACATGCATCTAAATCGTACCCTGGATTAGCATACAAGAAATATTGTAGTTCATTCTGCGTTAAAAATAGAGGGATCAAAGTCGGTCATACTCATCCCAAAGTCATTAAGAATACTAGATAAATCATCCTCGTGATTTAATGTAAATATCAAGTCCAAAGCATCGAGTATAAATTCATTTTCAACACTTACTGTATTTGAAGTCGCCTCAAAATCATTAAATACAGTAATCTGAACCCTAAAATTGGAACCATCAAACACTTTTCTACATACGGGACATGTCCTGTTCCCCCTTTTCCTCCACTTGTCTAAACAATGTGAATGAAAAACATGTCCACATCTTATAGCCTTACTATTTCTAGTCTGTCGAACATCGTTCAGACATATAGCACATTGAACCATTATCTAGAACACTTAAAGAATTTTTTAATCGTATTACGACGTACTTGGACTGGGAGAAGGATTAGGTGAAATATGACCACACCAATTTGCAAAATCATTATAAATTTTTTTAAAATCCTTTTGAATAAATTTTTTTTCATTAGAATCCCAAGTAGACCATTGTAAATTTTTATTAAAATATTTTTTTCCATTATAAAGACTTAAACACGAAGTATCAACATTTTCAGATGCGTCCACTTTACCTTTTATTTTAGTATGGTGATCTAGCAAAAAATTTCCACTTTCCTGTCTATCTTTGTTACATGCATCTCCTTCTATTATTGAACCCATAAATTGTAAAAATTTTAACATAGATGTACCCGTTTCATTTTCCAAAACGACATTAACATTCTCTTTCCCAGTTAAATCCCATGGTTCATGTTTGATAATATCTATTTCAGTTTCTGCTAGTTTTTTAGAAAATTTCTCAAAAAATAGTTTAAATTCATTACAAACATCTTCTGAAGTACCATCTTTTTCTAATTTTTCTACCAAATCAGGAAGTTCACCGAAATCAAACGTTTTAATAAAATGTTTTTTAGTTCCTGGAACAAAAGATGTAAATTGTATTAAACCCGAAGATAATGAGCATAAAAAGCATAATAAAAGTCCAACTATTAATACAGCAGACATATACAATTTATGTACATTTTTTTTAAATAATTTTTAATACTTTAATAAATATTTGGCATTTTAAGAAGTGCCTTATCACACGACCCACACTGATCTTTTTGTTGTTGTTGGGAAGGTTTCAAAAGTTCTGGGCCTTTTTGTTGAAGAAGTTTTCTAAACGAGTAATTATCTTCGAAAGAAATACCATTTTCTTTCATGATATAATTATTATAAAGTTGATTTGAGCTATTTATTGTATAACATCGACCATCGGCCATTCCCAATCTTTGAGACATTTTTATATATTAGTATTACATTAGAAATTAATTTGTCTATTTTTTGTTGTCAACTTCCATGACTTGAACCCTTTTTTAATTAGATGATCTACAAAATCTTTAATTTTATAGCCTGAAAAATCATCAAAAATCTCTCTCTTACTTTCCTCACACCGTTCTACCCTGACATCTTTTATATCATTTAGGGTATTATTAATAATATTATATGCAAATGCAACCTCTTTTAAAGTTTCTGCACCTGTTATAATAATCTTCCCTGTACCAAATACACTCGTTGTAATCTCTTTCATGTTATCAGCTGGTTTGAATTTGATTTTAACTGCTGAATATTTATCTGGTTCGAAAGATACTCTAAACACATCTGAATACTTAGCAAAGTGTTGTGAAACCTTAAACAAATTTATTTTATAATTTAAACTGAAATTTGAATTTATCATGACAACTCTGAAAGTTTCAATAGGAGCAATACAATCTTTACCCATCACGAGATTAAATACATACGAAAGTTGACTGATTATTCGTCTACAATCAAATAAATCCGAACACCCCGCAACCTGTATACTTCCATTTGGAAATATCTTGATAGATTTTGTACTATAACAATCATTGTACACTAAAGTAATCTGATTATAAAAAGTAGTTGGTTTCAATTCCCAAGTCCACGCTACATTATAATCATCTTTGTATAACCGTATTTTACCCTTTAAAGACTCACGTTGAAAAACATCTCTGATTTTACCAATATCTATATCTTGTTGAAATTTTGAAATCATTGTTATTGTTGTCAACTTTACCCACGATGGTCTATATTCAATAGGAATTTCGTTACGAAACTCATCAAGTGTAAGTACATAAGAAAACGTATTATTTGCTATTGACCTATAAGTACCAGGTTTAGTAAACTCTGAACAAAAAATTTCATTCATTTTTTAACTTAAAAAAAATATAGTTAAAGCTAACTTAGGTTACCAAAGTATGCCTTGTTTTAAATGTAAAAAAAAGGGAATTCCTATAATTTGTAAATATTGCAATTTAGGGTTTTGTTATAGGTGTATTCAGTTAGAAATACACGCATGTAATGGTTTACAGCTTAAAAGACAAGATAGTTTAGATAATCTTGAAAACAAACTTAAGTTTAAAAAGGAGAAGAAATTTGGGTTATAAAAAATTAAAACTTAAAGAAAATAAACTCTTTAAATATATAATTTAATGGCTTATTTCATAAAATCTTATAGACAACTTATAAATATAGAAGATAATAAGGATATACTAGAAATCACATACGATAAATATATAGAAGGTTTTGGTTACGAACAATTCACCGATTCTTTTAATACACGTCTTATAAGTAAAAGATTTTCAAACTGGTACGATTCAGATAATAAATCTATACGATACGAACAATTTTTAGATACTATGGTATTCAAAACGACCGAAACCATGAGGAAAATGGCATTGATCCAATTGGAAAATATACTACTAGAAAATAATAGTTCATACTCACTTCTTCGTATTATGAATATGATTAAAATACTTGACCCAACATTTGTACCACCTTTAATTAATTTAACGTGTAGTTGGCAAAAACGTATGATGAAAGAGTTTTGTATAACTACCCTACCAAAAGTTATAGAATCATCTACGAATCATTATAGACTTACTAAATTTTTTAGAGTATCGCAATTAATAGAATCAGACAAGTTATACTAACAAGCACTGACATGTTAACTTGATCAGGTGGTGTTTCTTTACACATTTTCATTTCACTTTTTTCACGTACTGTAAAACCGGTATCTATATTCCTCCCTGGTATGAGGGGTCTAGATAACGCACACTTCTCTTTTGGACCTATGCGTCCAACACCCATTGTCATAACACCACACGCGGGACTAACATACTCCTCTTCTTCTTCGTCTTCTCCTGGTTGATGTTTTTCAAAATCAATCATTTGTTTACTTGTACCAGGTGGGAAAAAATTGTTCTTTTCGGCAAATGGGTTAACATCACTCATTGCTTTTTCATCGTCGAGCATTAACTGACTCATCTTTATTAATACTATCCAAGAATATATTTTACATTAAAAATATTGACTTTATATATAATATAAAATGGACCAAAATAAAATTGTGTTACTTGGTTTATTCATTTTGATATTAATTATAACACTTTTTTTTCTATTAAAAAGTGATGATAAATCACCTTCACATTCACCTTCATCTGATAATATAACTATAAAAATAACAAAAGATGGTATTAAAATACCACGTATAACAGAATCTTATATGTCTAATAAACAATTTCCATGTGATAGTTTATCAGAAGATCAAAATAAAGAAAAAGCGTGGTGTGCTGTACACGACATAGAAGAAAATGAAAGTGTTGAAGTAATTGGATACGCATACGATGATTCAATACATGATTTAATATCTAAAGGAAAACAATTACCAAATATATATAAACCGAATGTATCGGAAGGATGTCAATTTGGGTCAGATAAAATGGGATGTATATACGTTCAACAAAACCATCCATTTACAAAAAATGTTACAGGTTTTAAAAATTATAAAGGTGATGATTTTTTGGAAATTTTATGGAATGATTTAGAACAAAAACCAAATTTAAAAGATGATCTTAAATTCATTACTAAGCGTTTTGAATTTGCTAAAATTTACGAAGATGAAGATGGTAAACAAACAATCGACTCAGATAAAGGTAATTTGGCTTACAAACCTAAAATAACTGCGGAAAATTGTAAAAGCGTTACAGGTAGGTGGTTCGTTATAAAACCTGGTGTAAATAAGAGTATTAAAGGTAGTCAATTAATGTTACTAAAGTATTTGAATGAGTTAGGTATAGAAAGAAAATATATAAAATTCGATATTAATGTACCTAATAACTCCAAATCTCAAATAAATAATGCATATGATAAAGAATGGGAAAAAGTAATGGCTTCTCCTTCAGATACCCTCGCACATCAGTGCCCATCACCAGGACCGGGACCAGCACCAGGACCGGGACCAGAAACATTGACCGGAACTAATAGCGAGAGTACTTTGGTGGTTGATGAATCGATAGCGGATGCGGCTGATGATTCATCATCTCGAGTTGATAGAGTTGATAGAGTAGAAAGAGAAGATAGATTTATATATGATGCATCGGATGATACTGGGAACAGACCGGACAATCAAGAGTTGGTTGCGCATAGAAAATTACAGGCAAAATATCATAGAACTTTAGGGGAATGTATGGGGACGTCACCTCCATCTGAAACATCGAAATACCACGGTAGTCACTGCTCTTCATATTAATAAAAATATATGTATGTAATAAAACAATATGTCATCATCGATGCCTCTATTAATAATGGTGGCTGTACTCATTTCATTAGCATTTGGAGGAGCCCTATATTATTTCTATTTCAAAGATTTAGAATGGTGTACAGTGTTTGATGATTGTTCACCAGCACCATCACCCGCGCCCTCGCCTTCATCACCCGCGCCCTCGCCCTCACCCGCGCCCTCGCCCTCGCCCAGTACCTCGAATTATGAAATAGAAGATAACGATGATCAATTAAATGGTTTATACGATATTCAATATTAAACCTATACCATTATTAGGTAATATAGTAGCATGTTAGACTTACTAACTATAATACTAGCAGAAACTGTTATTATAGTTGGTTCAGTAGCTTATATAACACTCAGATCGACGTGTTGTATTTATAAAAATATCTAATTATAAACCTATTTTTTCGTTTTTACCAAACTTTTTACCGTAATTTGTTGTGTTTATAGGTCTATCCATAGGCTTTGCAGTAGAATCAATATCGTGTATATACCCTATATATTGCGAAACCCCCGTTTGAATTTGACCAATTGCTGTGGTAATAACAATTTCATTCATTGTTCTGACTTGTTCTTGAACATTAGCCTGTTGATTACCAGCATTGTTAATAAAAACAACACGCATTATACTATACAAATCGTTAGAATTTTGGTAATCAATAGCAACTCCTGTTTTATTTTTAAACTGTTGACGAATAGCGCGCTGAAGAATATTCATATTGAACTCAGAAAAGAACAAAGTATTCAAAGGCGTTGGGCACTGTTTGAGAGAATTTATGTGAAGAGCGTCACACATTTAATATAGTCCTGGAAAAAAAGTATCAGTAAATATAAATGATAGCCTCAGCCGATTTTGATTTAGCATACAATACTAAACCATCCAATTACGAAAAACCAATATGTCAACCACCAGAGTGTTTTGTTGCATCATACCCACCAGTAGCAAAGGTTGGTGATAAAGATGGTAAATTTTTCGTAAACTCGTCCCTTCTTCAGCCCAATAGATTAGCTGAAACAAAAGGTCCAGTCACTGTTCGAAGTGCAGATTTTCAGTGCAAATAAAATAAACAATTTAAAAAATACAGTATAATTAAATTCATATAATGAGAGTAATAAAACGTTCCGGTCGTGTTGAAGACGTAAAGTTTAACAAGGTCACCAACAGGATTACAAAGCTTACAAATGAACTCTCAGAAAGTGTAGATGTATCAATGGTCGCTCAGCAAGTTTTTTCATCAATGTATGATGAAATCAAAACACATGAAATAGACACACTTTCATCAGAAGTATGTATTGGTCTAATTACAAACGATCCAGACTACGAAATTTTAGCAACTCGTATTGTTGCAAGTAATATACAAAAACGTGCAGCAAATAATTTTCATATTGCCATGCGAAAACTTCATAAAACTGGTATCATTACTCACGAAGTTCTCGAAGTTTCTGCTAAAGTTAAGGAAGATATCAAACCAGAAAGAGACTTTGATTTCGGATACTTTGGCCTGAAAACACTCGAAAAAGGGTACCTCCAAAAAATTGATGGTGATATTATTGAAACGCCTCAGTATTTATACATGCGTGTAGCTATTGGTATACATGGTCACGATATAGATCGTGTATTGGAAACGTATGAAGCCATGTCACGGGGTTTGTTTATACATGCCACACCAACTTTATTTAATGCGGGTACACATAGACCACAAATGTCATCGTGTTTCCTAATCGCGAATAAAGAAGATAGTATTGATGGAATTTATGATACCGTAAAGGAATGTGCGCGTATTAGTAAATGGGCAGGTGGTATTGGATTACATGTACACGATGTTCGGACAAATAAATCACATATTCGGGGTACAAATGGCACTTCCGATGGTATTATTCCAATGTTACGAGTATATAACTTAACCGCGCGATACGTAAATCAGGCAGGTAGACGTAAAGGATCAATTGCAGTATATCTCGAACCATGGCACGGTGATATTCTCGATTTTCTGGAGATTCGTTTAAACCAGGGTGACGAAGAAGCAAGGTGTAGAGATCTTTTCACTGCTATGTGGATTCCTGATCTATTCATGAAACGTGTTGAATCTAATAGCAATTGGTCTTTGTTTTGTCCAGATAAAGCACACGGTCTTTCTGATGTATACGGTAAAGAATTCGATGATCTTTATCAAAGATACGAAAACGAGGGTCTCGCAATAAAAACAGTAACTGCGGTTGAAGTTTGGAAAGCAATTATCAAATCACAAAGTGAAACGGGTACACCATACATGCTTTACAAAGATTCGTGTAATGAAAAGTCAAACCATAAACACGTTGGTACAATTAAATCGTCAAACTTATGTACCGAAATTTTAGAGTATACCGATAAGGATGAAACAGCTGTGTGTAACCTCGCATCTATTGCTTTACCTAAATATGTAAATAAAGAGTCTAAACAGTTTAATCACGAGGAATTACACCGCGTTACAAAAATGGTTACTCGAAATTTAAATCGGGTTATTGATAAGAACTTCTACCCAACAGAAAACGGTCATAGATCAAATACACGTCATAGACCAATAGGTATAGGTGTTCAGGGTCTCGCTGATGTATTCATCATGCTTAGAATGACATTTGGATCGGAAGAATCAAGAAAACTAAATCGAGATATTTTCGAAACGATATATCACGCATCACTCGAATCGTCGTGTGAACTCGCCGATATGTACGGACCTTATAGTACATTTAAGGGATCACCATTTAGTAAAGGTATTCTCCAATTTGATATGTGGGATCGCGATCCAAAGTTTAGTGGAAGGTACGATTGGGATGCAATGCGTAAACTCGTAAAAGAAGGTACACGAAATAGTCTCTTACTCGCACCCATGCCTACAGCCTCTACTTCACAGATTTTAGGTAACAACGAGTGTTTTGAACCATACACGACAAACATTTATTTAAGACGCACACTCGCGGGTGAATTTGTGGTCGTAAACAAACACTTAGTCGAGGATCTAAAGAAAATAGGTCTTTGGTCAAAAGAAATGAAAGATCTTATGGTTAAGGCAAACGGATCCGTTCAAAATATAATAGATATACCACCCGATCTCAAAGAACTGTATAAGACGGTATGGGAAATGAGTCAAAAAACAATCATTGACATGGCCGCCGATAGAGGTGTGTATATAGACCAAAGTCAAAGTATGAACTTATTCGTTGAGAGTCCGACGGTTTCAAAACTTTCTTCTATGCACATGTACGCCTGGAAAACGGGTTTGAAAACGGGTATGTATTACCTTAGAAGTAAGGCAAAGGCGCGTCCGATCCAGTTTAGCTTAGAGGCAGAATGTGCTATGTGTTCTGCCTAAATATTTTTTTATTTAAATTGTACCTCATCATCATATACGAAACATGTATCTCTATTATTTTGAGACGTAACCAATTCATTACTGTACTGTATATAAAATATCAGAATATATAAATGGTAATTCCAAATACGGAAAAATCATATATACGTCTGATCAAACAAAATAAATTAAAGGAAAACCTAAAAAACTTGAAAAAATTAAGCACTCAAATACACATAAATCACCCCGTTGTCAATAAAATGACACAACAACAACGAACGAAAAGATATAACAATGCACAAAATACTTTAAATCAATTAGAAAAACAAATTAAAAAAATTAAACGGGAATTAGTTAGACTCAAGATAAAAAGATAAATGTATATAAATGCCGAGACGTGCTAGAAATAATAACACGAATTCAAATTCAAATTCAAATTCAAATAATACTCGATTTATTAGCCCCAAATCAGTTTTGAATAAAAAACCAAAAAATCGAACACCAAGACGTCAACGTCGTCGTACAATCCCACAAGAAAATCAGTTAAGTCCAGGAATTTTATCACGTATGTGGGGGTGGGCAGCAGGAACGATTTCGAGTTTAAATAATAATAATAATAACTAATATAAATGGCAACAACACCCAAAAAATCACCGAACAGTACAGGACCAAAAAGATCACCCGTTTCTCCAGGATTTGCTCAAAGAGTAGTAAATAGTATGACAAGTCCTTTCAAGAAAACCGTAAAAAATGCATTTAATACTGCTTTTAAATCACCAACACCAACTAGTAAAAAGAGCAAAAGAAGAAACAATGTTAACAAAGCATTATCAAAGAAAATAAAAAAATAATATCAGTATACATTAAATGAACACTTTTAAAGTTCGTAATAATAAGTCGAAAAAATTACAGAAAAAAACTAATAACAAAAACCTAACTAATAGAGAGAATAAAATTGCACAAATACTATTAGAAATAGCACATTATCAAGATAAAATCAAAGTACTTACAAAACAATTAAAAAATCTTAATAAGTAATATTAATACTTAAAGTTTAAAGTACATATACATTTATAAAGTTAGTTCATAAAATGGCAAAGTTTATAAATGCAAAAGATACTTTGAAAGTTGCTAATTACGACGGGCGAAAGATATCACTTTGTAACAAAGAAGATAAATCTATGAAAATAATTTTTCCACGTATGTACATGCCCTTTGGTATTTCCGGTTTTACACCAGAAATTGGACCGACAAAGTATAACATTGATTTTGCAATGAAAGGGTGGGATGAGGATGGGAATTTTGTAAAAAAATTCTATAATCACATGCGTGAACTCGAAAATAAAGTTATCGAATCCGTATCTGAACAAAGTGAAGATATATTCGGTAGACCAATGAGTGTAGAAGAACTAAAACCCATGTTTTACTCAAACATAAAAGAGTCCCCGGATCGAGAACCAAAGTTTCGTGTTAAGGTTGATTCAACAATAGACGATAAAGTTAAACCAAATGTTTATAACGAGGAAAAGAAACCAATGGTAGACGAAATTAAAAATGGATTATATGCAAGAAATTCAGGGACCGCCATCGTCGAAATGAACAGTATATATTTCTTGAATAGAAAATTCGGTGTTTCTTGGAAACTTAATTCTTTAGTCGTTTATGAACCACAAAGACTCAAGGGATTTCAATTCATTTTGTAGTTTTTTCGTTTAGTATAAGCATTTGGTAAATAGCTTGAGATTCCTTAAGTAGTTTACCTCTTATAACTGTATAAGACTTAGGATCTAAACCCAATTTAATTTTAGCTATTCTAACAGATTCATTCCACTTAGCGAGTGTCATTATTACTCTATTACAACATTTTCTTACTTATCCGTATCCATCTTCTTAATTTTCTTTTTCCATTCCTTAGACCCTTCCTTGGGCTGGAGTTTGAAACCCGTCTTTTTTGGTTTGAAAATCTTAACCAAATGTTTTTTACCTTCATCCGCCAATCTAGCGAGTGCCGCTTTACGTGCAGCCTTACTCACGATTCGACCATACTTATCTTGAGTAAGATCTTTCTTTTGTAAACCACCAGTAGTTTTAAGGGCAACACCGTGCCACACTTCAGCTCTTGATCCAAATGTTTGCATTTATATTACCCTGATATTTATTTTTTAGTAAAAAAATAGAATCCACCACCAAGTAATATAAGTAACAATATAATGAATAATATTAACATGAATGAGGAACCACCTTCTTCATCATCACTGGAGTCTTTTTGTTCTTCATCGTAAGATTTAGTAGTTTCATCACTATCTTTTAACGTTTCGTATGTATTTTTTTCAAATTCATCTCTTTCCTCTTGTAAATTGTCAACATCGTCGCTATCAACACCCGATGGTGACGCACTTGATGAAGCATCACCTGTTAAATCCGCATAACAAGTCGATAATTGGGAAACGTATTTTGTTCTTTCATCGTCCGAACAGTTTCCTGAATCTAAACAGTATTTACACGGTTTACCCGATTTACATTTACAACACTGATCTAACGAATTTTTCGGTGTATTTATATCTTTAGATAAAACTTGAAAACCAGATTTACACTTATCTTCACTCACGGGTTGACACCCTTTAACATCTATATCAAATACAGAATTATCACCTATCGTACAACCTTTCATTATTACTATATCCTGATAATATTTTTCATGTTCGAATTCTGTTAAATTTGAACATGAAATTATTTAAAATAATTTACGGTTTTTAATTAGAAATGATTTTACTTATGAGAGTCGCAATTTCAGCTAAAATAATGGTATGATGGGACATAACAAGAGCCTTTGCTCTTTGTGTTTTAGGAGAAAAATCACCGTAACCTACCGTACTCATCGTCATGAGTGAAAAATAATACGGATCGAGAGGATCTTCTGTAAAACCAAAATCTTCTTTCATTTGTGAATAAAGATAACCATATAATAAAGTTATTGTAAGAGTTATAGTTACTGTACTATATAACACGGTCTTGTTCATTTATAATTACTCACTAAAATAATCGTCATCTGAATCAGTATGTATGGGGCATTCTGGCCTTACAAGTTCCTTCCTTTTTCTAGGTTTTTTAGGTTCGGGTTCCTCTATACCATGTTCCCTATGGTATACAACTCTTTGCCAAAATGCATCCATAACTGGTAAATACTTTTCAAACCAGTCTCTATCGCGTTTAACATTAACAACTACAAACTCTTCCGGTTTAGGCCAATTAAAATCGCCTGGTTTATATTGTATAAAATCAGCCTCTTCCAAATCCAAAATATCCATACATAACTGGAGTTGTGGCATGTAATGTTCGGGTACTTCTGGTTTTATTTCCCGCATCATCGGACATTTAATTTCTACTAACTTACCCGACTCACTTACACCGTCCGGACTACCACCTAAAAATGAATATTTGGGATGTGGGCATAACCCTAACTCATGAACAACTTCGTTGTGACGTTCTTCATAAAGTATACGCGCCTCATCTTCATATTTTTCACCGTGTCGCGTCGCTTCATTACCTGTAAAAACTGGACCTTTACCACACTTTCTCAATAAAAGTTGATCCGGTGTTTCATATTTATTCACACCTATAGCAGATGCGGCATCACTCGCTGTAAGCATACCCATTCTAAGATCAAGCCATTCCTGTGATTTTTGAGGAGCATATTCGAATTCTAACCATTTTTTAACATTCGGATGCATATTAAATTATTTACCCTTAAAACTTTTAAGCCTTTTTTTCATCTTCACGCGCAATACGCAATCTTTCACGTAAAACACGGACGGTTCCAATACACGCAATGTTCCTGCGTGTACATTCATCAATAAGATCCTGCTTTTTCATGTGCGACAATTTCATAACTTTACGTTCAAACTTTGTTTTTATTGTATGACCACTTCTAGAAGACAAATCACTTTCAACAATTACAACCTCTTCCGTCGAAGATGAAGAATCCGATACTACAGATTCATCATCTTTAACTTTATCACGATTCGATTTAGAATCACTAAACGATTCCTTACGTCTATCCCATTTAATAATAATTTTTATACTAGCAATAATACCTAAAATACTACCTGCTACATATAAACACGGTTTTATATACTTACTACACATTATGAATTTATAAAGCATTTATTGTTTAAGTATTATTATACATGAGTTGTGGTGGATAAAAAAAGTATTTAGCTGCATATTGTTCAGCTTGTTTTTTATTTTTTGCACACCCACGTCCCAAAAAAACGTTATCGACGAATACATCTATATAAAACATACCATTATCATGCGACACAACTCTATATTCAGGTAAATTTAAATTATTCGTTTGACAATAACGCATGAGATGATCCTTAAAATTATCATCAATCATGATACAATTCATATCAACCATAGTAGGATTTTTGTATATGTTAAGAATAAACTGTTTTGCATGTAATAAACCAAGATCCATATATATAGCACCAACTAAAGATTCAAATACATCTTCAAGAATTTTAGGGTTTTTATTCCACCCGTTACGCATCCCCTTCTCATCCATTTGAACCCATTTATATAATTCAAGTTTCGATGCTATATTAGCGAGTGTTTCACCACGAACAAGTTTTGTACGCGCTTTAGTAAGAAACCCCTCTTGTTTATTTTCATATTGATCAAACAGAAATTTTGTAATGACAAAACCCAAAACAGAATCTCCTATAAATTCAAGTGTTTCAAATGATCCATCTAATTTTTCATTTTCTTTTAAAGCCGATTTGTGTGTAAATGCTTTTTGGTACAAATCTATCTTTGATATTTTTGTACCAACAAGGTTCTCAATAGATTCCTTATCAATTATCATAGCTAATTGTTATTATATGTATATATTTTTTTAAGTAAATTTATTCACTTAGATTATTATTGTTCTACTTTTGTGTAATGCGGACTCAAATATTTTTGCAAATTCAAGAATGTAATTTGAACATCTGCAGGTGGTTCAAGAAGAGACTTAAGCTTATCATCCAAAACGAGAATACGCCCGTTATCTGGGTGTTTAAGATTATTAGCAGTAACATACGTGTTAATTGCACGAGTAACCGTACTTCTAGAAACAAGTTTACCCTTTTCGAGTCCTAGAAAATTACGGAGCTTTTCAGAAATTTGTTGTTCGCGATTAAACCCGTTATTCTTAGCACGGGACGCGGCTTTTTCACCAGTTGGGTCATCTTGTTTAGATTTAATCTTTCTACAGATTTTAGAAAGTGATTTAACTTCAGAGCGCAGAGCGGTAATTTCTTCGAGGATGGATTCAATAGACATTTTATATCTAGTATACACTTTGTATCTTTAAGTTCTTTTTAGTATAAGAATATATGTAGATATTAAAACCAATATTATAGCAATACATATCATATTTCCAATTAACTTATCTAAACTCATTGGATATAATTTACCAAAGGCATAAGGTTGTCTTTGTTTTAAAGCGTTTATACACTGTCCAGGGCATCCACCATCACAACATCCAGCTTTACACGGTATAATATACCCTTTTTTACGTATACCACAAACCTGATTTGATTCGGGATTTTTTGTATTTACATCAGCATAACACCTACACTCACCATATAGATCATAACATTTATGTTCTTCACTCTGACAATCCATATTATTATATACGCAATATAATAATGGTAACTAAGAAAAAAACCTTGAAATCTGGTGATATTTTACCAGAAAAGAATGTCAAAAAGTTACCTAAAAATTACTTTTATTTATTCAGTGATTTTTCTGATAAAACGTTGGATAATTGGATAAAGACGAAAGTATGTTTTGGAGATAAAACACTTTATAAATACATTTCAGAATACTCGAGAGAAAACATTAAAAAGTTTAGAACTCGTGTACAAAGACTTTACCCAAACGAAACGTTCGAAGAAGCTTCTAAAGTACTCGTCACGGAATCAATACGACCATTATTACACGATATTATAGAAGACCTTTCGAAATTTCTCAAGCCTATGGGTGATTTAATGATTAGTGGTGGTGAAGCTGTAAACTTCTATCTGGATATAAATGATAGAATAATAACATCTGATATTGATACAAAATTTGTACCAAAAATGAAACCAGACGATAAGTATTTCGGTAAATTACAAGCCGTTAAACTTCTACTTTGGAATAAACTCGGGGAACTAGCACAACGTGATAATTATAAAATAATAAATACAGTTCTTAGAGAAACAAGCAAACATTTCACTGGTACAGGTCAGTATAAAATTTTAAATAACGAAAAAAATTCCACGTATAGAACAAATTGGGCATTCAAAATTGCGAGGTATATTGGTCTCACAAGCGCTACAGGTAAGGGATCTAAGGGATATCACGTTACACGAAGGTATACATTACTACCAAAACGTAAAAACGTAAAAGGAGCTTCTAATACACTTATTGACGTTGAATTATTTACGTTAGATATGAAATTTCGTTTATTCAATATAAAATTAGGAAAACTCGAAGATAAAAACTTTGGTGGTATTCTCGATATTGCATTTATGCGTCCAAAACAACTAGGATATAATGTCGCGAAAGTAAATCTTACCCGTGGTGCACAAATTACATACCCAAATGATAATAGAAATATATCTTACCGAAAAACATATAAATATTTACAAATACCCACGAAACACTATCTTCTCGAAGATATATACATGATGCAAAAAATAGGTCTTAGACCAGACCCAGCTAAAAAAGAAAAGAATCGCAAACGTATGGTTTTACTCGCAAGACAAATGTCAAAAAAGAAAATTTCGAGTACTGATTCTATGGATAAAATTGCAAAGAAGGTAGGTATTAAACTCGGTAAACCCGCACACACGTTCCGAACGTATACAAAGGTTGGTCCAACAATAATTAAAAAAGCATCACAAATCAATCCACAAAAGTATAAACTCTCAACAACAACACCGTCCAAACAAAAACTTAGTAAAGACATAGTTTACGGTTTAAAAGCAAATAGTAATAACATGAAAACACCAGTTAATTATTTACGAACACAATCCAACCATATTTTTAATCTTGAAAAAATGAATTGGAAACCAAATCCAAACCAAAACTATATTAAAAATGAAATGAATTTCAGACCAGACAAACCAAAACCTTTACCATCAAAAATAAATGATGTAAAAATGGAAGAAACTTTATATGGTTTCAAACCTTTACGAGACCAATGGGTACCCAAACCATTATTAGAAAAATCGGCTATGATCCCATTTATTGGTTTAAAGAAATGAAACCATTACAGTATATAGAATGATTTATAACGAAATAACAAAAAACGAAGAAGGTGAACGCGAAGTTAAAGTTTTTACAGATGAAAAGAAGAGATGTATAGTAAAACTAGTTAACGTCGAATGCATTGAAGTTGAACCACAACATATGTATATTAAAATTTCAGGAGAAGATAATCAGGCGAAAATAAGTGAGTTTGATACTTCAAATATAAAGGAAGCTTCTGAAAAATGTGAAAAATGGTTTGGTCGAAAAATTCCAGGACCTGTAATTGAAAAAGCCTATCATACGGATTCGTTCGATAGATTCTCACTCGAATTAATTGCGGAAACCAAAGCATTCAATCATAAAAATGAACCACTTCCATTGGATGATATTAAACCAGGATCAAAGTGTTCAATTTTTGTTGAATTTTCTGAAATCTGTTTTAGTCGAAAGAATTTTGCACCAATTTGGAAAATTGTTCAGGTGAAAATTCACGAAGAAGAAAAACCACCTCCTCCACCAGAACCCGAAACTCCTGAAATTGAGGCATACCCAGAAGAATGTATGTTTGAAGACGAAGATTCGAAATAAAAAAAAGTATTTATTATATATAAAAGAAGATGAAGCTCACTAAAGTCTCACCCAGACAGGTTATTATTGCACTCTCGATCGCGATCGTCCTATATTATCTTGTCAGTACATACACAACATCGACATATTCTGTCAAAGAAAAAACATATGCACCAACTGGTTATGGTGACGTAGAAAGTCCATCTACAGGAGATGCGTCTAGCTGTGAAATGAAGTCGGGTACAGGTCTTGCGTCTTCTTTGCTTCCACGTGAAGTCGCTTCCCAAGAAGATTTCGGAGAATTTGCACCAGAAGATGTCCTCGAAGGACAAAATTTCCTTGAACCAAGACAGCAAATTGGTTTCCCAGAAACTATTGGTGGTGCTTTGAGAAATGCTAATCAACAAGTCCGCGCCGATCCACCAAATTCCAAAGAACCATTTGTTTGGAATAACTCGACCATTTCACCAGACGGTATGCGTAGACCATTGTGTTAAATAGTTAATTAAAGAATAAAGGTATAGTTTATATATTAAAACATGTCTGAAACTGCATCAGAAGAACTTTCAAACAACGTCTCTAAATTGGTTGAACTTAATAAGCAAATTACAGACGCACGAGAAGATATAAAAGTCCTAGTACAGGCCGAAAAATCACTTAAACTTCAAGTTAAGAAACTTATGATGGATAATGGTCTTGATGTAGTTAATCTTAAAAAGGGTAAAATTTCTGTTAAGAAAAGTTCCAGAAAACAGGGGTTAAACAAAACCTCAGTCAGAGAAGGTTTAACAACTTTTTTCAATGGAAACGAAGAACAGGCTGAAAATTGCTTAAAAGTGATACTAGATAATTTACCAACTAAGGAATCAACTTCTCTTTCGTTAACCGGTTTAAAAGATAAGAAACAAGAATAAAAAAAGTAAAAATGGTTTGGAATCAATACGTTTACGAAGCTATGAACGGTAATGAAGCCGAATATAGCGATAACGAAAACGAAACAAATATTGAAGAACCTTTACATATAACTGACTGGGAATTAAGATACCAAGATGATCTTCGTTATATGTGGGGGATACTACAACAGTATCTATATGATTCAGCTATGTCTCATCTTATTTTAAAATTTGCGTCGTACGACGATTTCGTTGAATTTGCATTCTATAATTCACAATATGGTAGCTAATAGATAAATAATGTAATGAATATATATACAAACATGCTTCCAGATATAACATCACAAAAAATAACTATACCAGCATCTCTTTTTTTAGCTCTCAGTCCAGGTATTGTTCTCAGAACGAACGGAACCAAAATTGCATTCAGAGACGGTCTTACAGGAAGAACAGCCGTTTTGTTCCATGCACTCGTTTTTCTTCTCGCATTTTCAACCATTTCCAAGGCCATGGGTGTAGTTCTTACGAAATCAGATCTTCTCGTTACAACAACTCTATTCATTTTACTCAGCCCAGGTATTCTTTTGAGTATCCCACCAGGATCGAAGGGTCTCTTCATGTCAGGCCAAACAAGTCTTACTTCTGCGGTGGTACACACTCTCGTGTTCGCACTCGTGTTCGCTCTTTTAAGAAAGCAATTTCCTCAATATTATTAAGTGATCACGAAGATATGGAATATCTTTGTATTGGTCCAGGTGCAATGGGAGGATTTTCAATTCTAGGGTACCTTAAAAATATAGAGAATTCACTAAATAATATAAAAGAATATTCAGGTGCTTCTGCAGGTGCTATGATAGTCACTTTTTTAGCTTTAGGGTTTAGTATTGATCAGATTTTAGATAAATTAGCTGATCTTGAAGGTAATAAACTGGTTAAATTAAATTTAAAGTGTTTTATGAACAAATATGGTTTAGTTGATTTAAAACCTATACGCAAAAAATTTATAGATATATTAGAATCTGACCCAACATTTTCAGATATAGATAAAAAGATTTATATTTCAGCGTTTTGTGTGAATACATCTAAAACAGTATATTTTTCGAAAGATACTCACCCTAATATGAAAATCGTAGATGCATTGTGTATGAGTATAGCTATACCATTCATATTCTCGTCTTATAGGTACGATGGTTTAGTCTACGTAGACGGTGGAACATTAGAAACTTTACCAACAACACCATTTTTAGATAAAAAGGCGCATAAAATTCTTTGTATACGAATGAAAATGGAACCCGAATTCATAAAGGATATTAAAAGTCCAAAACAATTCGCAGAAGCTTTATTCTCATCTACATTGAATAATAGACAGCAGAATATAATACAAGGTAGTAAAATAGTTGATATAGATATCGGACAAGTGGATGTATTTGATTTCAATATGTGTTACGAAGATAAAATGCAATTATATTTAACAGGTATGAAAACAATTTAATTTATTGTTATAAACTTTTTTTGTTGGTTTATAACAATATGGATGCATGCGATCCAGGAATAGATGTAAAAAATCTCAAGACACTCATAAAACAAAATACAGGTGAAGATTTAAGTTTGACTAAAGGTCAGATATGTGATATATATTCAACTATCCAGGATGGTAAATTACCTTTACCTCCACTTATTTTAAGTAAAGATAGATCACATTTATTAGATCGAAAATCACCGTTAACTCAATCAGATTTTGATAAACTTTTTAGTGCGTCAACTAAAGTTTCTAGTATAAGACGAATCGCTAAAAAGGTAGGTGTAGCACGTCACGCGGATAAAAAGCTTACAAAAGCACAATTAATTGGTATAATTGGACGCCGTTTACACGCGCTTAATATACACGAACCAATTCGACTCAGACAGGTTCAAAAGAAAATTGTATCAAAGAATGTAAATTCATACAACTCCAATAATAATGCGGGTATTTCATCAACACCGTTTAAATCTGAAAATAATTCGTATAATAACGGGAATGTAGGAAAGACAACTATAAAAGAAGAAGAAAGTGGAAGTAATAACAACGGGGGTATTTTAAAAAGTAACAACAACGGGGGTATTTTAAAAAGTAATAACAATGGAAATAGAGGTGGAGGTGGTTTAAAAATACGTGGAGCAAAAAATCCATTTAGAAATAATAATAAAAGACCAAGTTTATTTACAGCTGCAAAATCTATAGAAAGAGGTCAGGAACCGAGTAAAAGTAATTTATTTTCAAAACTTTTTGGTGAAGAAAGACAAATTTCGTCGTCCAACTCTAAAGCTGCTCGAGAATCAAATAAAATAAAGTTCTACTCAAATTCATCGGAAGATGCTTATAAAAAATTACGTGCAAAGGGCCAAATTAACGAAACGTACAAGGACTTTAGAAAGAGGTTTTTAAAAGAAAAGGAAGATTTTCTTAAAGTAAATACAAACAAAAATTTTGCAAAAAATAATGGTTCAAGACTAAAAATTAAAAAAGCTAAGGTGAAATTTAGCGAAAAAAATATAGAAGAAAATAAAAATAATAAAAATAATAAAAATAATAAAAACGTACCAAATAAACCTCCAAACGTACCAGTAGTCGTACCAAATCAACCTCCAAACGTACCAGTAGTCGTTCCAAATCAACCCCCAAACGTACCGGTAGTCGTACCAAATAAACCTCCAAACGTACCGGTAGTCGTTCCAAATAAACCTCCAAACGTACCAGTAGTCGTTCCAAATCAACCTCCAAATACTAATAATACTAATAATACTAAAAATCAAAACAAACTCGCAACTTACCTTAACCAGAAAAACCTGAATAAATACATTAACAATAACACTAAAGTTAATGCATTCAAACGTCTCAATAAAGGTACACCTGTTAATACAATAATAAAAGATATTGGTGATCAAATTACCGCTAAAAAACTTAATAATAACAAAAAGGAAAAGGAGCAAAAGGAGCAAGAAGAATTAAAAAAGGGTAAAAACGTATTAATAAAAAACATTAAGAATCTAGGTATTAATGCAAATACAAATAACGTTCAACAGGTATTAAACAAGTATAATTCATTCGGAAACTTAAACACGGCGAAAAAGGAACTCCAAAATATTAGTAACGAAAAACACCAAAGAAATGTTCAAAATTTAATTAAAAATACGAACGTTAACCACAGAAATAACCCAAAAGTACAAAAAATAATAAAGAATTTCCAAAATAAGAAAAAGGTGGGTATTTTTGGTACGGGTGGTGTTTACAAAAAAAATAACGCGCGTACAAATATAAACAAGGAAATTGAAAAAATAGTAAAGAATATACAAAACAAACAAAACGTTGAAAATAATAAAAAGGCAAAACTCGAAAATAATAAAACTAGACTTACCGCGTTTTTAGGAAATAAAGGTAGAAGTGAAAATAATGTAACAAATCTTTTACAAAAACTCGAAAACGGTGTTCCAATAGAAAAAATTGAACAAACCGTACTCCAAAACCAACGAATAATAAATTCAGAAACACTAAAAATTGGACGATCGGAAAATCAAGAAGTAATGAAAATCATTAAACATTATGTTAACCAGAAAAGAGGAGGTATGATAGGTCGAGGTGAATTACTCTACAAAAACAAACAAAGTGTTATTAACAAAATAGCAGAATTAAATCAAAAGAGAATTAATAATAAGGAAGCGAAAGAAACACAAAAATCGGAAAATAAAAAGAAATTAGAAGTTAAAATAAATAGTTATAAAAATGCATATAATAACTTAAACAAAAACACATTAAATAACGTTTTAACTAAATTCAATAACGGTACTATTACATACGACATTGCAAACAAACAACTAAATAAAATAGTTAAAAATAAATCAAATGAAAAACAGAAGCAGGAAAATATTAATAAGAAAAAAGAACAAAACAAAACAAATCTTAACGCTTATTTAAACAATAAAGGGATTACAAATAAACAGGAATATATAAATAGGCTTAATAAGGGTAACAAAATCCATGTTATAAAGAAAAATATTAACAAGAAAATATCAAACAATACAAAAAGTGAAAATGTTAAAAAATTAAGAGAAATTTACACTAATAACGCTAACGCACAAAAAATTATAAACACATTTGATAAAGGTGGTTTTATGGCACCAAAAACGGTCAATAACACAAAAAGTAAAATAAGTGAAATGATTGAAAAACGACTCGAAAATAAAGGAAAGAAAGAAGATAACAAAACAAATCTTAATGCTTATTTAAACAATAAAGGGATTACAAATAAACAGGAATATATAAATAGGCTTAACAAGGGTAACAAAATTAATAAAATTAAGAAAAATATTAACAAGAAAGTATCAAACAATACAAAAAGTGAAAATGTTAAAAAATTAAGAGAAATTTACACTAATAACGCTAACGCACAAAAAATTATAAACAAATTTGCTAAAGGTGGTTTTATGGCACCAAAAACGGTCAATAACACAAAAAGTAAAATAAGTAAAATGATTGAAAAACGACTCGAAAATAAAGGAAAGGAAGAAGAAAAGAAATCAAAGGAAAGTAAAGAAAATAATGAATGGAAAAACAAACCCACTGTATCATCGCTTAGTAGAAGTAATAAAACCATTAATAAAAAATTAATTGTTCCAAATACTAACAAAAGTAAAGAACACATGGAACGCGTGAATGAACTCAAGAAATATAGAAATGTTGAATTGAAACTTAAAGATCGAGAATCAGGTAACGTTATTACTAGATTTATAGCAAGGCCCAATAGTAATTTTAATAACGCGAAAGCGCAAATAAAAAAGATATCTAACTCTTTAAAGGTAAATAATAATAAAGCAAAGAAAGAAGCTGAAGAGGCTGAAGCCAAACGTGAAGAACAGAAGAAACTTAACGCGAAAAAAGCTGCAAATAACGCGAAAAAAGCTGAAGAAGCCAAACGTGAAGAACAGGTGAAGAAAAGACAGGGAAGATTGAACAATATCAGAAAAAAGGAAATAAACGGGGAAAACGTAAATAACAAATTAAAAGCATTAGAAGTTAGAATAGATAAATTCGTTCCAAAAGGATGGTGGGGAGGAAGAAGAAAAGAATTCTTGGCGCGCGCAAAGCGAAATGGGGTTATGTCTGTACACAACGATCTAAATAAACGTTTGCAACTTAAAAAACAAGTTGATAAGTCCGAACACGCCAATAAACTTAAATTATTGAATAGTATTCACGATCCAAAATTCGCCATAAATACACTGAAAAATAAAATTTCTAAAAATTCAGATATAGTAAAAATGTACAAAAATTCAGTTAAAAAAGTTGAAAATATGAAGAATTTATCACCAGTTTATAAATCAACATTTAAAAATCAATTGAAAGGTGCAATGAAAATGCCCTCACCCAAAATGTCAATGAATATCATATTAGAAAATGCAAATAGAAAACGAAACCCAAATAAACCACCACCAAACGAAAATAAAAAAGTAATGAACCGCGAAAGAAAACGAGTTCAAGCAAAGTTTATAAACGCAATGAGAAATAATAAAGCTCCATCACCACCAAAAAATAAAAAGGCAAATCTCAAAAAGTTAGTTAATAATACCATGAAAGGTCGTGCGGCTAAAAATGTAAGTCGTCTCAAGAAAAATATCAATGAAGGTGTTTCTGAAATGACAGTCAAGACACGACTCGCACAATTAAAAAAACAAACAAATTATCAAAAATAAATTAATATAAAAGAAATAGTCTATTGTATAATATAAAATAATGGACATTCAACCAATATCACGAAAAATGAAAAATTTGAAATGTTACGCGGCAATTCACATGCCTTTCGAAGCCGTGTTGGTAGCTTTAGGAACCATGACAACT
>MDTG01232668.1_pt1 | contig 34129 bp, 34 predicted proteins | sample 811421 | NCBI WGS metagenome assembly MDTG01 (sample SAMN05326645, study PRJNA326480) | marine metagenome | isolation source: seawater | place: Pacific Ocean: South East | collected 2011
AGCAGAAAAATTTTTAGATATCAAATGTCGTAAAGCTGGATTAACTCCAAGTGTTGTTGTAATTGTGGCTACAGTAAGAGCTTTAAAATCTCATGGTGGTGTTGAAAAAGCTGATCTCAATAATGAAAATATATCCGCGGTTAAAAAGGGTTTTGAGAATTTACAACGACATATTGAAAATATTCAATCTTTTGGTCTACAAACAATAGTAGCAATTAATAGTTTTACTCTCGACACAGAAGCTGAGAGCAAAGTCATTTCTGATAGTTGCCATAAATTAGGCGTGAAAGCTGTTTTGTGTTCTCACTGGGCAAACGGTAGCGAAGGTACAAAAGAGTTAGCAGAAGAAGTGGTAAAAATTGCTGAGTCTAGTGATACTTCAAAATTCACCTTTACCTATGATGATGACATGTCCTTAGAAGATAAAATCAGATCTGTTGCACATAAAATTTATCGCGCAGATGATATCGTTATTGATAAAGCAATCAGCGATCAACTTAAAGGCTTTGAGGAAAGCGGGTATGGCAAACTTCCTATTTGTATTGCAAAAACACAGTACAGCTTCTCCACTAATCCTACTCTGAGGGGTGCGCCCACTGGATTTACAGTACCAGTCAGAGAGGTGAGGCTTTCTGCAGGTGCTGGATTTATTGTTGTAGTAACAGGTGCAATAATGACCATGCCCGGACTTCCAAAAGTACCAAGTGCCAATTCCATCATGTTAGATGAAAATGGCTTAATCCAAGGTTTATTTTAAAAATCAATTTATTTTAATATACCACTTAAATGAGGTATATTGTTTTCGATGTATTCCAAAACGACTAAAGGGGTAACTGTCACAGTTACTCCCTACTTCTTAGATGATCAATCCTCTCCGCAAGAGAGTCACTATGTTTGGGCTTATCAAGTAAATATCAAAAACTTAAGTGAAAGCACAATGAAGCTCAATCATCGAAATTGGATGATTATTGACGCCAATGGAAAGATCATGAATGTTCAAGGTGAGGGTGTTGTGGGAGAATTTCCAACACTCCAACCAGGAGAGAGCTTTGAGTACACTAGTGGTACGCCTTTAAAAACTACAAATGGGATTATGCAGGGATTTTATCTAATGTCACAAGATAACGGGGAACAGTTGAAAATCGATATCCCAACCTTTTCTCTTGATAGCCCTTATAATAAAAAAAATTTTCATTAAAAATAAAAACTAATGTTCAACATCAAACCCATTGCTTTGGTTGGCGGAACGGTCGTCTGCGCAGTTGGTTTTTTACTTTTTATCCCCTTAATCACTGAACTTATTTATCAAACAGAGTCTTGGCAATCTTACGCCGTCCCTATTCTTTTGTATCTAATTGTAGGTGGATCACTTGTTATCACTAATCGAAATGTTGAGCTTAAAATTTCTATTAAAGAAGCCTTTATTATTACAGTTCTTTCATGGATACTTTTAACAATTCTCTGTGCTATTCCTTTTATTTACACGCATCTTCAATTGAGTGTGGTCGATGCTATTTTTGAGTCCATGAGTGGAATTACCACCACTGGTGCCACAATATTAAATAATTTAGATGATCTTCCTAAAGGCATTTTAATTTGGAGAGCGTTACTACAATGGCTTGGAGGTATTGGTATAGTGGTTATAGCACTGGTGATTTTACCTTTTCTGAGAATTGGTGGGATGCAACTTTTCCACTTAGAGGGTGATGATCCTTATGATAAATTTCTTCCTAAAATATCCTCAGTTGTTACAAAAATTTTTATTACTTACATTGCTCTGACCATAATACTTGCAGGTCTATACTTTATTCACGGGATGAGCTTATTTGATGCAATAGCACATAGCTTCACAACTATATCGACTGGGGGTTTTTCAACTCATGATGACTCATTTTCCTATTTTCAAAATAATCATATTTTAAATATTGCTATTATTTTTATGATAATTGGAAGTTTACCTTTTTTACTTCTTGCTCAGACTACCTTGAAAAACTACACATTATTTAAAGATCATCAGGTTAGAGTTTTAATTTTTATTTTAATTTTATCAATTGGTTTAATTTATTATTTTGCAAGAACATATATTGAAGGTACGGCTCTAAACAAATTGTCAACTATAAGCTTTAATACTATTTCTATAATTTCAGGTACAGGCTATGTTAGTGCTAATTTTGAAGAGTGGGGAAATTATGCATCAGTATTATTTTTATTACTTATGTTTATTGGCGGTTGTGCAGGGTCTACAACTGGAGGTTTAAAAGTTTTTCGAATTCAAATTTTATTTAAATATATTCATTTACATCTAAAAAAAATGTTACAACCTCATATGGTACTAGCAGTCCAATTCAATGGTAAAAAAGTACCTGAGTCTACTTATGAGTCAGTTATGACCTTCTTTTTTGTTTACATTGTTACTTTTGCATCATCAGCTCTATTATTATCTTTTAGTGGTTTAGATTTTTTGACATGTATATCTGCTGCGGCCTCTGCTATTTCAAATGTTGGTCCGGGGTTAGGAGAGATTGTTGGACCAGAGGGTAATTACAGCTCACTAACAGATTATTCTAAATTAGTTCTTATTTTAACAATGTTTTTGGGAAGACTGGAAATGTTGACGATTTTCATAATTCTTCTGCCCTCTTTTTGGAAAAATTAAATTTTAAAATTCAAATGATTACTTAATCCAACAATTAAATCAAACTTGGTATTTTTAATCACATTATCAAAGTCTTTTAGACTAAATGTCTGATATTGATCTAAAAGTGTTTATTTTACCTTTCATTAATTTCTCTTATTTTTTTGATATTTTTTTAATTATGACAGAAAATCCCAATGTTAAATCAATTTTTTTTCCATTTGAAATTTTAGAGATATTTTCATTATAGGAGTCTACAATCAAAATCATCTCACCCTAAATACCGGATAATTAGACTTTATTATCATACCATTTTTGGGTAGGAGCACTGACATGAATAGGTAAGTCAGTTTGAAAAATTAATTTTTTTTTAAAGACATAAAAATTTGATTCCTTGAGATCAGTATTTAATTCGTCGACAGATAATGATTTATTTGAACATGAAAAAAGCAATAATGATAAAAGTAAGATTAATAGTTTAAATTTTTCAACATTTATTTTTATAGATAAATTTAAATATAGTATATTTATTCATAATTAATTATGGTAATGATTACTTAATTTATTAAGAGTTTTATTTAATTTTATGAAAAAAAATCAACAATTAATTGAAGTAGAACACCCTGAAATTAATTTTTATGAACTTATAAGCATTATTCTTAAAAAAAAAATAACTATTGCGATTATAACTATTATTTTTGGAGTATTAGGTTACTTTATTAATTTAAATTATTTTAAATCAGATCAATTTACTGCTGAACTTTATTTCGACCCGTTATCAAATGATAAAATATCTGATTACGTAGCTTTTAATACTATACAAAGAAGTGTATATAGTAGTCTTCGAAAAAAGTTATCATATAATAATTATGTCAATAATTTTGAGGATTTGTATTTAAAAATAGATGAAAAATTATTATTAAATTTGTTCATCTCAAAATTTCATTCAAATAATATACTATTCGAGTCTTTTAAAGACACAAATCTATTAAAATTAGAGAACTTTGTTTCAGAAATTGATTACCACTCTTCACTAAAAAAAGAAATAAAAAATATAAAACTCATTAACCAAAAAGATGAGATTTTCAATACATGGAAAATTTCATACAAAGGTGTTAATAAAGATGCTTTTTTAAGAGGTCTTGAATTATCAATAGAAAGAATTAATAACGAGATAAAAGAAACACTAAAAAATCAATTTGAAGATCTGAATTTTACATTTGATACTTTGATTAATATTGAAATTGAAAAATTAAACAATGATATTTCATTAAAAAAAATAGAAGAGAATATTAAAAATAAAAATAGAATTGAATATCTAGCAGAGCAATCAGAAATTGCAAAGTCACTAAATATTGATTATCAAATTGATCCTGAATTAATCTTATTAGGAAACATGGAAACAGAAAACGACTATTATCGTGGATACATAGTTTTAGATAAGGAGATTGAAATAATTAAAAATAAAATTAAGACAACCTCTTTAAATGATAATTTCCCCGAAATAACAATTCTTATAAATTTACTTGAAAACAACAAAAATAATAGTTTTTTGAAGGAATCTTATTTTAATTCACCATTATTTGAAAATGATTTTCAATCTGTAAATATTGATACTGATCTTACAAAAATATATTATGATAAAAATAAAAGTTTTCAAATTATAATTTTGTTTGCATTAGCTGGGTTTGTTTTTTCAAGCATAATTACCTTATTTAATCATGGATACAAAAATAATCTTAATATTAAAGATTAATTTTTTAAAAATTTAAGTATTTTTTTAATTCATCAGGGGGTATTGGAAGGTTTTTTATTGATTTCCATAATAAGTTGGAATTAGGAAAAATAATAATGAAAATAGTTAAACAAATTAGTCTAAAATAATTAAAAATATTTTTATTATTTACAAACCACATTTCTACTTCACCTTTATAATTAACTAATAATTTATAAAAATTGGAATTTAAATTAGTCTCATCTAATAAATTTTCTTCTTGTCTGAATATTATAGACCCTATTCCAGATAAACCAGGTTTTATTTTAAGTATTTCTTTTTTAATATGATTTGGGTAAAGATTAAAAGTTTCTTTAGTGAGTGGTCTTGGTCCAATAAAACTCATTTGACCAAATATTATATTCAGTAATTGTGGAAGTTCATTAATTTTTGATTTTCTTAAAAAATACCCGAATGGTAATATTCGTGGGTCATTATTAAGTGTAACTGTTCTTGAACCAACATTAGGACTATTTTTTAACATAGTTGCAAATTTAATCATTTTAAAAGACTTACCATCTTTTCCAATTCTATCCTGTAGAAAAAAAATCTCACCCTCACCAGAAAACTTTAAAATAGTTATGATAATAGCAAATATTGGTAAAAAAAATAAAATTGATATTAATGAAAATAATATATCAAGTATTCGTTCTAACATTACATTTTATCATCTAGATATTTTCCTGTTTCTATATGATTGAAATCAGGTATTAACATCTTATACAATTTTAATATTTCTTTTTTGCTCCAAATTTTTTTTATTTTAAGTATCTCAATTGCTTTTAGAAAATTATTTAAATCAGTAGTATCTTCCAAAATATTATTTTTAATTACGCCTATTGAATGAAATTTATTGGAGTCAATATCTTCATTTTCACTATAAAATTCCTCTTCGATTTTTTCTCCAGTAGTATCACTTTTAAAAAAATAGCAGGGCCATATTTTATTTGAAATAAATTCTTTAGATTTTACTCTAGCTTCACCTTCAGAGTCACAAATATGATAATCAAAACCATGGTATTTTAAATAATTTATAGCTATGTCTGAGAAATTAATTAAATGTTTTTCTTCAATCAATTTGGGGAAAAAAGTCTCTCTATTTTCCCCAAGCAAACCTGATAATAAACACAATTCTCCTGACTCCTTTGGGGTCATAAAATATCTACTTATATCTAATGGAGCAGAGATTGGTTGTTTTTTCAAAAGTCTCTGGTTGAAACCATGTAGCAATGATCCATCAGAAAAAGCAACATTAGCAAATCTAGCAGATGATATATCTTGTCTTGAACTCTCTTCAATTAAGAATAACTCCATAATTCTCTTACTGGCACCCATAAAATTAACTGGGTTAGTAGCTTTGTCAGAAGATACTGAAAAAAATTTTTTTGTATTTCTATTTCTTAATAATTTAATTGTTTTTATTGTATTTAAAATATTGACTGTAGTCATTCTCATTAAAGTGTAAGGATCACTCTCACTTCGAACATGCTTTAAAGCTGATAAGTTAAACACATAGTCATATGCGGGATTATTCAATAATAGAGATTCGAACTCGATACTTGAATTATCAATCGCAAATGTTTTAAACTCGCCTTCTATATAGCCCTTAGAACTTCTAATATTTCGAACTAGTTCAACCAAATTATTTTCAGATAAATCTACAACATGAAGTAGTTTTGGTCTTCTTTTGAAAATTTCTATAGATAAAGCTGATCCTATGGACCCAGCTCCTCCTATGATTAAAAAACTTGAGTTTTTAACTATTTCAAAAATCTCTTTTTCAAATTTTAATATATCTTTTTCAAATAAAGATTTCTTTCTTTCTAAAATATAATTTATATAGTTTTCCATTTATGAATAATTTCAGTTTTTAAAACATCTTTTTATCTCATTATGAATATCATATTTTGGAAACCAGTTAAGTGTATTTACTGTGTATGAATGATCTATTATCAATGATTCATCTAATTTATGGTATAAGTGTCCTTTTCCAACTAAATATAAAATAATCTTCAAAAGTATTTTTGGAAAACTAAATACTCTAGAACTGTTTTTTAAAGCAATAGAAACCGCAGAAATAAACTCAGAAGTCATTAAATCTTTACCATCACTTATAAGAAAAATTTTATTATTTGCTTCAGATTTTATTAAACAAGTGTGTATCAAGTCTATTAAATTATTTACTGAAACATAACTTCTTTTATTTTTAAATGAACCAAAGGGTAAATAAAAACCTTTATCTATTATTTTTTTCAAAGTATGGAGATTTCCCTTAACTTTAGGGCCATACACTAGAGGAGGTCTAATAATTACATACTTCATTTTACTGTCTTTAGAAATTTTTATTAAAGATTTTTCAGCATCAACTTTTGAAATAGCATAATTATCTTTTGGTTTATAGGGACTTAAATTATTAAAACTTACATTTTGTTCTGTAAATTCTCCTAAGACTTTAATTGAACTAATATAAATAAACTTTTTAACATTTGATTTTGATGCATGATAGGCCAGTTTAGAAGTCACTTTGGTATTTAAAAGTGAAAATTTACTTAAATTGGAATTATTATTTTTATTTGGTAAATGAGCCAATCCGGCTAAGTGGATCACGTAGTCAATATTTTTAAATAATTTTGAATAATTGGTATCTAAGTTAAAATCAAAATGTATAAAATGATTGCAATCAAGTGGCTTGGAGCGACCTATGACAATAGAATTTCTAAAATTTTCATTTTTCAAAAGCTCTTTTCCTATGAAACCTGAAGCTCCTGTTATTAATATTTTACCCATCTTTAGTCTAAAAGCATGCTGAAGTTACTTATATTATTTTGTTCCATGATTATTATTTAAATATTAAATAAATTAAACTTTATTTTAGGGTTTGATTTACAACATTAGACCAACTTTTAAGTATAACATCTGAAGTGTAATATTGTTTATAAGCTTTAATAGCATTTTTACTCATTCTATCTCTCCATAAATTACTTTTTGATAGTTTAGTTAAGAGATTTGCAAAGGCAACATGATCATCTTGAATTATTGAAAAGCCATATCCATTTTTTTTCATATCTATGGACAATTGACTTGAAGTTTCAATCATAGCTATGATTGGCTTACCTTGTTCAAGATAACTCATCGTTTTACTAGGGTAAGCATATTTATATACATCTTTCATTAATGAAACTAGGCCAATATCTGCTTCATTTATTTTTAATTGAGCGGCAGGTTCAGATAAATAATCAATAAATTTAACATTAATCTTAGTTTTTTTTGCCATATCTTTTAAAAATATTTTTTCAGAACCCTCTCCTACTAATATGAGTTCTATTAATTTGTTTTCTTTTATTAACTCCATAGTTTTAAAAATAGTTTGCAAAGATTGGAATCTTCCTAAGTTGCCTGTATAAATTATTTTTAAACTATTTTTTTTTTTATAATTATGTAAATTTTTATTTTTATTTATCCTAAAACTTTTTGAAAAATTATTAATAATTTTAATATTGTATTGATTTTTTTTATTACGACTGAGAATTGAGTCTCTCATATCTTTTGAATGTACTATTATGGTATCAGCAAATTTACAATTTAATATATCTATTTTAAGAAGAAATCTATAAAAGATATTTTTTTTGTAATCTTTTGATAACAATCCTATTTCAGGATGAATATCCATACAAAAGTAAATTAATTTAATTCTTTTAATTTTAGACGCAATCATTCCAAAAAAACCACCAAGAATAGGAGGAATTGAAGTAACTATTATTAAATCATAATTTTTTGTCAAAGTTCTGAAAATTAAATAGAGGCCTAACTTAATGGAGTTTTTTATTCTCATAAACATAGATCCTGTCTCATTTGGTAAATTTAATCTAGTTATATTTACTCCATCAATGTTTTCAGGATTTATTCTAAAAGTATTTTTAAAATTCTGTCTATAAGAGGGTTGTGATGATATTACATCAACATTATTACCATCTGAAATTAAATTTGTTGAGATATCCTTGATTATTGATGAGCAACTAGAATTGTCAGGCCAGAAGTATCTATGAATTAAAAGGATATTTTTTGATTTTTTATTCACTTTTTTTACCCAAAACATCTATTTAATAAAAATATATAAATATTAATTAATAAAATTTTTTTTAAAACTCTTATATCAATTTAAAATTTTAATAGCTTGATAAAATATTGAATTATTCAATTATCAATAGTTATGCCAAACAGTTCTTTTGACATAATCGGTATAAGAGAAAATAATTCGAACAACTTTTTTTGATACATTGTCAATATCATAATCCTGAATTGTTATTTGATTTTTATTTTTGTTATATTGATCTCTAATAACATCAATTGCATCTAATATTATCTCTTTTTGTAATCCTGTCATTATTAATGCTCCAACATCCATTCCTTCAGGTCTTTCATGTGCTTCCCTAATTGTAATTGAAGGTAAATTTAGTAATGAAGTCTCTTCTGTTATAGTTCCACTATCAGATATGACTATAAAGGCATTCATTTGCAAAAAGTTATAGTCATGGAAGCCGAATGGTTTCGCAAACTTTAAATTTGATATTTTATTTTCATAATTTATTTCAGCCAATTTTTTTTTTGTTCTAGGATGGGTAGAAATTATTATTGGTAAATTATATTTTTGGGAAATTGAATTAATAGATTCTAACAATTGATTAAAATTCTTAGGTGAGTCGACATTCTCCTCTCTATGAATGCTCATTAGAATATAATTATCAGCTTTTAACTTTTCTGTTTCTAATATTTTTGATTTTTTAATCATATCAATATTTTTATTCAATACTTCTTTCATTGGTGAGCCAATTTTTATAATCGTCTCAGGATTTATACCTTCAGCTATTAAATATCTTCTAGCATGCTCTGAAAGAGGCATATTAATATCACTTAAATGATCTACGATTTTTCTATTAGTTTCTTCAGGAACTCTTTGATCAAAGCATCTATTACCCGCTTCCATATGAAAAATTGGAATTTTTCTTTTTTTTGCAGCGATAACACATAAACAACTATTTGTATCGCCATATATTAACAATGCATCTGGATTTACTTTATTAATAATATTATCAGATTTTGCAATTATATCTGAAATCGTCTCTGATACAGATCCTTTGATAGCTTCCAAAAAAAAATCAGGTTTTCTTATATTTAATTCTTTAAAGAAAATTTCATTTAACTCATAGTCATAATTTTGTCCAGTATGAACTAAATAGTGTTTAGTATGTTTATCTAACTCTTGTATTACAGAACTTAATTTTATAATCTCTGGGCGTGTGCCAATAATTGTCATAACTTTAAGCATTTGCGTTTTCAAATAAATTCAAACTTAAAAGTAGTTTTTTAATCTGTGGTATTTTTAATTGATTTGTATTGTGGGAAGTATAGTCAGTTGCCTCAGAGACTTCAGAATCACCATCAACAAAATAATTATCATAATTCAAATCTCGATTATCATTTGGAATCCTATAGTAATTACCTAAGTCCTCTGCTCTAACCATTTCTTCTCTTGATACAAGGGTTTCGAATAGTTTTTCTCCATGACGGGTTCCAATGATTTTGATTTTAGATTTTTTTTTTAAAATTTCTGATATTGCAGTAGCTAAATCACCCATATTTGACGCAGGAGATTTTTGAACAAAAAGATCACCTTGTTTAGAGTTTTTAAAAGCAAATAATACCAATTTGACAGAGTCTTGTAAGCTCATGAGAAATCTAGTCATATTAGGATCAGTAATTGTAATGTCTCTTCCATTATTTATTTGATTTATAAATAGTGGAATGACAGATCCTCTTGAAGCCATAACATTTCCATATCTTGTTGCACAAATTATAGTAGGACTATTATGATTCATTCTTGCGTGAGCAAAAACAATTTTCTCAGCTAAAGCTTTTGACATACCCATAGCATTTATAGGATACACAGCTTTATCTGTGCTTAACAAAACTAGTTTTTTTATTTTTAAGTTTATAGAAGCTCTTATTATATTTTCTGTGCCTAAAATATTTGTTTTAACAGCTTCAAATGGATAAAATTCGCAAGAAGGTACTTGTTTTAGCGCGGCAGCATGAAAAACATAATCAACATCTATCAAGGCACCAGAAATACTTTCATAGTCACGAACATCTCCCAAATAAAACTTTAAATTTTTTTGATTATATTTTTTTCTCATATCTTCTTGTTTTTTTTCATCACGGCTAAAAATTCTAACTTCTCTTATTTCATCATTTATTATCAAATTTAAAAAAGCACTTCCAAAAGAACCAGTACCACCAGAAATCAATATAGTTTTATTTTTGAAAAAATTAGTTTTCATTAAAAATTATCTTATATCTCTCTTTTTTAAAATATCTTTAGCGAACTCATCAAGCATATGGTTCCATTTAGGAGGAGCATACCCAGTAATATTATTTAAGTTTTCCATATTTAATGATCTATCGCAAGCAAAAGTATCATCAGGTTCTATGAATAAATTATTTAATTTTAATCTTTCTTTTAATCCGATTAATAAATCAAATTTGCTGATTGGTTCGCTTGACACATTATAAATACCACTTAAATTCATATGTTTGTTTATCAATATTTTTATAAATCTTGCTAATTCTGATACAATTAATCCACTATATATTGCTTTATTGTATCCTTTGATTATACCATTTTGAGAGAGAAACCATTCAATTAACCCATGAGAATTGTTTAATTCAAGACCTATAGTTGATTTTCTCAAGGTAATGACATTATCATCTATAACTTCACCTAAAATTTTAGTTATACCATACATGTCAGTAGCATCTGGCTCATCTACTTCTCTATAATTACCTTTTTTTCCAGAAAAAACACAATCTGAACTTAATAAAATCAATTTTGAATTATTTTTTAAACAAAGCTTTGTCAAACTATGAGGAAAATTTGAATTTATAATTATTGAATTAACAACGTTATTGTAATCAATACGCTGTTTAGTTATGCCTACAGCATTAATCACAACATTTGGATTAAATGATCTTATCAATTTTTCTAAAATATCTAAATTCAAAATATCTGTATCAAAATAACAATCTTTTTTTTTAAAGAAATTTTTATTTTTGTAAAAATCCCAACTTTTTTTAATTGTAATTTTAACTTCAAAAAAATTGTTCAATTCTTTGTAGAGGTTATGTCCGATCATTCCATCACCACCAATAATAAATAACTTCATAATAATTTATAAATCTTTAATACAATTTATCACAATATAATAAAACAAAATATAAACTTATAATTTAATTTTATTTATAATAATGAAAATGATCATATATATAGATTTAATTTTATAAATATAAGGTGATCTATTAAATATAACTAATAAAAAATATTTTATATTCCTAAAAGATTTGTCAATATTAAATAGAGCTTTAGCTTTAGTATAATCAATCCACCAAATTTTTCTAATGTCAAAATCAATTTTTTCATAAAAAAAACTTTTGATATTTTTAAGGTTTAATAAAATTCTCTGAGAATTATCAAAGTTATCTTCATCTTTTAAAAGATAACCATGTATATTTTTTATAAAAATAAATTTATGTACTACTTCAGCTAGCCTAATCCATAAATGATAATCTTCCCATCCTATTATATATTTTTCCTCAGAAAACCCACCAACTGACATAAATGATGATTTCTTTAAAACTACCGAAGAATTTACTATAGTGTTGCCATTAATTATCAAATCATGGAATATATCTTTATTTAAATTTCTACAATTAGTTTTAGTATTTTTAAATTTAGAAACTATGCGGCAATTATGATAAGAGATATCAGCATTAAATTTTTTTAAGAATTTAATTGAGCATGATAACTTATCTTTACTCCACCAATCATCTGAGTCTAAAAAAGCAATATATTTTCCCTCAGATTTATTTACACCATAGTTTCTTGAATATGCAATAACACCTTTATTATTTACTCTAAAATATTTAATTTTTTTTGAATTATAATTATTTATTATTTGAGATGTTTTATCTGTTGAATTATTGTCAACAATGATAAGTTCCCAATCAACAAAACTTTGTTGAAAGACTGAATTTATGGCCGTTACTAATTTATCAGCTCGATTATAAGTAGGTAATATAATTGAAACTAATGGTAATTTTTGCTTATTATTTTGGTCTATTTTCATACCAATTTTCTAAATTTTCATAATTTATAACTTTTTTCTTTCTATCAACTACACCCTTTAAATAAAAAGAAGCACATACATATCTGTATAATGTTCTTGAATATAAGTAAGATTTCTTGTCAGTAAATATTAGTGATGTACGAATTAATTTAGCTATTTTGAAATTTAAACATAATCTACATATTTGAGAAATAATTTTATATAAAATATTTTTATGTGGATAGTCAGACTCAAGAAAAAATGAATAATTCAAATCCCAAACAGCGTTTTGATTTAGCTTTTTAAACTTAGAAATTCCCCCCAATGCTGTATTGTAAAGTTTAATTGTGTGGAGTCCTATTCCATTATGATCATAATGAGTTATACTAGCCTTATTAGATACAATCTTAAAACCTTTATTCATAGCCTCAAGACCAAAATAATTATCTTCCATTCCATAACCTTGGAAGGAGTTATTGAATTTTAAATTTTTATCAAGTAAATTGCTTTTTCTCAAAGACATATTCATTGTGACTATGTTTTGAAATCCAAGCTCTTTATGATTATCGTCATTAGTAATGAATGGAAGGTGTCTAGAATTTCTGTACTTAATTACATTTGAATTAGATATACTTTCATTAGAAAAATATATGTTTCCACAATTAATAACATATTCGCCATCTAAACAGGATTTATAATGATGTTCAAAAAAGTTTTTCGATGGTACACAATCATCGTCAAGAAAAACTAAAAAATCATATGAGGACTTTTCTATTCCTTGGTTCCTTTTCTCGGATATAGAATTAATTGTATTAATATAAATGATCTGAAAATGATACTCTTTTTGATAATATTTTATTAATTCAAAGGTTCCGTCATTACTATAGCTATCGACTATGATGATCTCTTTGAGTTTATTTGGGTCTATGTTTATTATTGACCTTAAAATTTTATCTAAATAGGTGACTCTATTAAATGTTGGTATTATTAAAGATATAAAATGCATAATTTTTATTAAAATTTCATTAGGAAATCAAAAGTATTTTTTGAAACGGATTGCCAGCTCCAATCTTTAAATTTATTAAATGAATTTACAGACACAGCCTTTCTTAACTTTCTAGAGAGCAATAAATTTTCTATTATTTCAACAGTTTGTACTTTATTAAAAGGGTCAAAATAAATTACTGAATTTCCAAAGGATGATTTAATACAATCCTTATTAGAACAAATTGAGGGAACCCTTGAATTAATTGCTTCAGCTATTGGAATACCAAAAGACTCACAGGTAGAACCAAAAATCATTAAATCTAAATTTTTATATATTTGATCTATAGAATTATAGTTAACATTTGTTTGCCACTCTAACCAATCTCTATCTTTGTCAATACTTTCAATCAATTTTAATAAATTTAATTTAGTTTTTTTGTGACCTGTTTTACCAATAATTTTATATTTTATAGGATAACCAAGTCTTTTAATTTCTAAAATATGCTTAAGTAATAATTCATGATTTTTATAAGGCTCAATGCCAGATACATACCCTATAACAAATGGGTTTTTTTTTGAGTATTCAGAAATTTCTTTAAATTCTTTTTTTCTATCACTTTTTTGTCCTGCATGAGGTATTACACATAATTTTTTTTTTTTAATATTTTTTGAGCTGATTAATTTTGATAGTAAATTCTTTTGATACTCTGATAAAAATATAATTCCATTGGCTTTATTTAAACAAATTTTGTGAGCCAATCTCAGAAATAAAAGTTTTAAAAGTTGAAAGGAAATGCCATATCGTGACGCTTCTTTTAAATTAAAAGGTAATAAGTTTTGAGGAATAGTAATAAAGTTTTTAAAACTCCCTAAATAAGTACCATTTAAATTTAATAACACTTTACAATGATATTTTTTAGCCTCACTACTTATGACAAATAGCTGCCAAATTATTCCAAAAAACCAAGAATTAGTAATTGAAGGTAATTTTATTATTTCAATTTGAGTCGATTTTTTTATTAGTTTTGAATTTTCTTTACTACACCATAAATAAATTTTTGTTTCACCTATTGAGCTTATGTTAGCAAATTTTAATATTTCTCTTAGATGAGTTTGACCACCATCTGATCTGATATTTATGGCATCAATTCCTATATTCATTTTTTAATAAATGATATTTGGTTAAATTTTTTCATATTAACATAAACTAAAGATAGCCAAAAAGGAAAAGAAATAGCTGGGTGAAATATTGTACCCGATGCAAAAGTCATATTTATAAAAAAAATACAATTCATTGCAAACAACAATTTTGATATAGCATTAAACCTATTTTTCCATAGAAATGTTTGAAGAGAGAAAAATAATAATAAAAATATAGATAAATAGATTAAACCTCCCATGAAGAGTAAATCACCAAAAGCATTATGAGCCATTGGATGATTATTTAATCCAAGGGTACCACCTGCCCCCTGCAATCCAACTCCAGATATATATGAAATTGGTCCATACATTTCTAACATACCATTTACCCAATAAAACAACCTCTTTGAAATAGTAGCCATTGAGACTTGTGGAGAGTCAATAATTACTCCACTTGAATTAGATAAAAAACTATTAGTTCCAAATACATGTGTAATAGATGAGTTGTAATAATGAGCTATAAAATCTATTCTGAAAATTAATAGAAACGTAAAAATTAATATTATTAAACTATACAAATATTTCTTATTATAAATAATTTGGGATGTTAAACTTTTACTATACAGTGCAAGGTAAATTAAAATTGCTGAAAAAAAAATTACTACGGCACCTTTTGAAAGACTAAATATAACAGTAAGAAAAAACACTAAGTTATATATTAATTTTTTTAAAATACTTTTTTGTGTTACTATTTTTGAGTTAGTCATTAAATAAGCATAACCAACTACTGAACCAAATATTGTTAATGAGCCTAAAATAGATGAATATCTGAACATTCCTGCCCTTCCTGCTTGTTTAGCAAACCAGGGTATCGATCCAAAATAGATTTGGTAAATTATAGTTAAAGCAGCAATGAAATAACAAAAAAGTAGAATTTTAAGTATTGTTTCAAATTCTTTTTCATTTTTAATATGAGATAACATTATCCAAACTAAAAGTAACATTAAAAGAACTCTATGAATTCCTCCTATAAATTCGAATGATTCCCAATATATCCAAGACCAAAAAATTACAAAAAAAGTAAAAATAAAAAAAATGAAATATAAAGCTAAACTTAAATTGATTTTATTATTAATAAAAAAAATTGGATTTTTGGAGGAAAAAATTAGAAAGCCAAGAAGAAGAAATATTGATAAATAATATACAATTGAAATATTTCTTAGGGCTGTAAATAAGATCAAAATAATTGATAAATATAAGATGGACGAAGTTCTTATCATTTAGAGGCGAGATGATTTATTTCAATTTTTTTACAAAAATCGTAAATTTTATAAATAGTTTCAAATATATCTTTTTTAGAAGTAATATTAAAAAAGTTATATTTACTTACATATTGTAATGATTCATTTTTTTCTTCATTTATTTTGTTTTTCAAAAAAATTTTACATTCATTTCCTGTTATACTTTTATGATATTCACTAATTATTTTTGCTATCTCTATGACTTTATATGTATTACCTCCTGCAATATTGATAATTTTTGGAAACGAAATTTTATCATCGATATAAGTTATTAAAATTTCATATAAGTTTTTCATTGTTATCAAATCACGCTGATCCTCACCATTACCTTTAATAAATATCTTTCCATTTATTACTGCCTGTCTTGGAATATCATTAGTAAATAAGCTCCAACAATTCATATTCTTTTCCATAGGGAGTCCTATGACATTAGAGAGACGAAAAATGACATAGTAAAATTTATTATCCTTAATATTCAAAATATTGTTTTCTGCAGCTATCTTACTTATCGCATAAGGATGATTATTTGTTGGTAGTGTAGACTCATCTATATAACCTCTTAATTTATTTCTGTATACATGAGCAGAGGAAAAGAAAATAAATTTTTTTACCCCAATTTTTTTACATAATTTAACTAATTTATGTGTAATTAATCCATTAAAATAAATTGCACCTGATGGGTTATTATTACAATCAGTTGCGTTCATACCTGCTGTATGTATTACCACATCAGTTTTCTTTAAAATATCACTTAATGACTGTAAATTATTCCAGTCTATTGATATAATTTCTGCACCTTTACACCATGCAGGAGAGTCTCTTTTTTCTCTGGTGCCTAAAATAATTTTAAAATCTTTTTCTGAAAAAAAACTTGCTAGCCCTCCTCCTAAAAAACCAAAGCCACTAGTAAAAAATATTGTTTTTTTTTTTGTTCAAACAGCCCAGGGGGGATTATTTTTCCACAAATTTTCTAATAATTCATGATCTCTTTTTGTATCCATACAATGCCAAAATCCATTATGTTTATATGCCATTAATTCTCCTTCACTAACAGCTCTAGTAATTGGTTCACGTTCTAACATTTCATCATCACTTTTAATTAAGTCAAAAAATTCTGGCTCAACTACAAAAAAACCCCCATTTATCCAACCTTCACTCAATTGTGGTTTTTCTTGGAAATTAATTACTCTATTTTCATTAAAATCTAATTCTCCAAATCTAGCTGCTGGTCGAACAGCAGTTAGAGTGATCATTTTTCCATGACTTTTGTGAAAGTTAATCAAAGAGTCAATATTTACATTTGAAACACCATCTCCATAAGTCAATAAAAAAGTTTCATTTTTAATGAATGATTTTAATCGTTTTACTCTACCGCCAGTCATAGTATTTTTGCCAGTATCTACTAATGTTACTCTCCAATCATTATTATCGATTAAATAAGGCTCTATTTTTCCAGTAGCCATATCTATTGTAAAATCATTTTTTAGAGATCTATAATTTAGAAAATATTCTTTTATGATTTCTAACTTATATCCAAGAGCTAAATAAAAGTCTTTATGTCCATAATAAGCATAGCTTCGCATTATGTGCCAGATAATTGGATGACCGCCTATTCTAATCATTGGTTTTGGTATAGTTTCAGTTAGTTCAGATAACCTTGTTCCGTAACCACCTGATAAAATTATAGTTTTCATTAAAAATTCTTTGTAATTTTTTTAAACTACCAGTGATATTTGAATTTTTCAAGTGACTCGCTATCTACTTCCTCTGGATCATGAATAATGTCAGCTATATTCAACAACAAATTAGTTGAGGAACTTATACCTTGAAAAGCAAACCAAAGCATTGGAGGAATAGTCAGTCTAGAATATCCTTCAATAGAAATATTTATATCTTGAAAATGGTTATAGGTTTTAGACTTCAAACGATTGTCATATATTACAAATCTTATTGATCCAAGTGGAACAATTATATTTAGAGTCATATTTTTGTGTCTTTTCCAGCCTCTAATAATTCCTTTATTAATGAAAGAAAAATAAGCCTCTCCAAATCCAGCAAAAGTATTTTCATCACTTTTTATAGCTTTTAATACTTTTCCTCCAAGAGATTTAAACTCCTTTAAAGGGGTAACAACCACACCGTCTATCGTAGAATTCATTTAGTCCAGACTGATTCCTTTTTTTTTGCAATAAAACTATATTCATCAATTTGGTTTAAGCTAAACTCATAAATGTTTTCATTTTTGTTCTCATAAAAATATTTATACCAATGAGAAGTAAATTTTACATTTTCTTCAAAACTTAAAACAGGACTCCATTTAAGCTTTTGTAGAGATTTATCGCAGTTTAATTTCAAAAGACCTGCCTCATCGAAATTATCTTTTGATGAGGTATCTTTCCAATCTGCTCCTGGCCAATATCTTTTCATTTCATTTATTAACTCAGCTACAGTAAAATTTTGATCAGCAGTTGGTCCAAAATTAAAAGCCTCACCATTAAAAACACCATTGAATAAGTTATGACCTAAAGTTAAATATCCGCTGAGAGGCTCAAGTACATGCTGCCAAGGTCTCGTTGATTTTGGATTTCTTATTTCAACTTTTTTATTTTCTGACCATGATTTAACACAATCTGCAATAATTCTATTAGCTGCCCAATCACCACCACCAATTACATTACCAGCTCGGGCAATACCAATTTTTATATTGGAGTTATTGTTACTAAAATATGAATTAATATAAGATTTAATCGCTAACTCTGCCATTCCTTTTGAAGCACTGTAAGGATCTTTTCCACCTAAATTGTCGTTTTCTCGATACCCCCAAACCCACTCCAAATTATCGTAAACTTTATCACTTGTGATCATGATCAAAGAAACATTTTTATTTAATTTTCTCAATGCCTCCATAATATTGACAGTTCCTAAAGCATTAGTTTTAATAGTATTAATTGGTTCATCATAAGCAGACCGGACTAAAGATTGTGCAGCTAAATGAAATACAAAATCAGGTTTTATTTCACTTATTATTTTTTCTATAGAGTCATAATTAGTAATATCCTCTCGATAATCAGACATGTATTTAAATAGATTACTTACTTTATAATTAGATGGTTTTGTTGGAATATCTTTAGAAATTCCGTAAACATCTGCATCAAGTTTAGTTAGCCATAAAGAAAGCCATGATCCTTTAAAACCTGTATGACCAGTTACTAAAACTTTTTTATTTTTATAAATATTTAAAAAAGTCATATTTTAATTTTTATATTTCTAAGATTTTTAACCATGCTATCAGCTCTTCATTTAAATTGAAGTATAATTTTCTATCTCTTTTATGAATTAATTTTGAATTATTTAAAATTGATTTTTTAAGTTCATTTTCAGAATTTACAAATGAAACATCATCAAAGTTTCTTAAAGGACTTAAATTGAGAGTATTTCCATCTAGGAATGATATAACTTTTAGACCATAACAATAACCATCTATTGCTGCAGCTGTAGTTGAGCTTGTATAAATTATATCATTTGTAGCTAAAAGTTTTTCTATACCTTGGTCTCTCTCCTCTAGTTGAAAATATGAATATTCAGATAAATCCATTTTACAAGCTGGATGTGGTCTAAAAGTAACTCTTACTTTTATTTTTAGTCTATTTATAACGTTTGATAACATTTTTATCTGAATTTTAGTATTAGAACTAAGATAATCACCTACCATTAAAATATTTACACAATCTGTAACAGAGTTTTTCTTTCTACGATCATATTTTAAAAGATATAAATATCTTAAAGATTCTACTTCAACTAACTTGTTATAAGGGTACCCATTATCAATATGGTATTGAAAAATAAATTTACTATTACAGGCTATTTTTTCTGGTATAGGAAGAGAGTTTGAGCTTGTTTTATGAAGTAGCCCATAGTTAAAAAAATATCTTAAATCCCAATATCTTACAACGGTATGTGGGTAACCAATCAAACAATGGTGACCATTTAATTCCCATTGGTGTATTAATCCATATTCCCAACCTTGGTTTTCCATTAAATATATACCTTTTTTTTGTACTGGTAATTTACTTAAAGATGACTTGAAAAGATGATGAAAAAGTAAATTATGTGCAGCTAGTTGGCCAGTTAAAGAGTTATTCCATTCTTTGGCGAATAAAGGCCATAGAAAATTGTCATTTCCAGTTTTCAGTAATTTTTTTTTTAATCCAATATTTTTAATAAATAAAATACACAAATCAAAAATAGTATTTAAAATTATTTTAATTGAAAGAAAGCTACTCAATGTAACATGCAATTGTGAATTATTATCCATATTATTCATATTTGTAATATTACTAATAAGTTGATCTTGGCTTAAAGAGCTTCCATTGCTATTTACATAAATATGTAACCAATTTGTTTTTACTCCAAGTTTAGATAATTTTTTTGGCAATTCTGTCCAATAATCATTTTTAAATACATTATTTTTTTCTATATTGGTTTTATCTAAATTAATTAAATAAGATATGAAAGTTATATTTCCTGTTGAATTTTTCCATTCTGAGTGATTTGTTTCTTTTGCTATTTTCGAATGATTGAGAAAATATTTAATTAGCCAAAAAAAGGCTCTTAAAATATTTGGTAAAAAATTATAAATCGATTTAAATTTTGAATATTTTCTTTCAGGTAATTTATTTAACTTATATTTTAAGTTAATTTTGTATCTACTAGACATTAACTTTATAGATTTAAGCAAATATTTATTACAAGTAATTAACTCTAAGCTATTAATTTTATTTTCATTTATTAATTTTTCTAAAGCATATAAACGAATGGCATCTGTAATTTGTGGGGATTTTGCATAATTATTTTTTTCTGCAATGGCCGTCATCCACCAAAAACTGAATCTTTTTTGAAGCTCTAAATGATCAACTAGACTTTTTTCTTTGATTTTAGTTTCACCTATTTCATATACCCAAAAAAGATAACGACTTCGAAATTCTTGAGAGAATCTCTCAATTATTTTTGGTATTGATATTGCATCAGGGTAATCTTCAAAACCATAGCTATTCCATAACAACATATTAAAATGTTTAGAAAATGTTGGTGGTGTTTCATTATCCCAAATAATGTAATGCAAAATTATCCCTCTTTTTCATTAATCATTATTTTTTCCACTTCTAATAAATCTTCCTGGGTATCCACAGCTTGAGTTTTATAATTTGTATTAACCATCTTGACCTTTTTACCATGTTCTAAAACACGCAACATGTCTATCGACTCAATTATTTCAAGAGGAGTTGGTTTTAAATTTGTATATTCGATGAGGAAGTCTCGCCTGAATGGAATTATACAAACTTGCTTACCAATAAATTTATTTTTTTGTAAAAATTGAGATGGTATTTTCTCACGGGAAAAATATAAAGCATTCATTTTTAAATCGCATACAACTTTGATACAATTTTTATCTTCAAATTCGTTTATATTTTTTATATTTCCAAGTAAGTTTACAATTTGTATGTTTTCATCTTCAAGCATAGGCTTTATTGCCTCATCAATCATTTTATAATTTATTAATGGCTCATCACCTTGAATCATAACAACTATATCGTAAATAATATTATTTTTTTGCTCCATAATAGATAAAGCCTCAGCACATCTATCAGAAGCTCTTTCATGTTTATTTGATGTCATAATAGCAATCCCACCTAAGGACTCTATATAATTAGCTATGCTTTTATCACAAGTGGCAACAGCTGTTTTTTTAATTAATTTACTTTTAATAACTCTATTGTAAATATGTCCAATCATAGGTTTGCCATTAATTTTTGCTAGGGGTTTACCTGGGAATCTACTACTTTTCATTCTTGCAGGGATTAAAGCCAAAATATTCATTCAGAATTCACTTTTTACTTTAAAAAAAAATTATATTTTTACTTTTCATTTAAGAGATTTTAAAACTGCATATCTGAGACAGCATTACAGTATCCAATGAATAGGCATTGAATAGATATCCATCTTTTATTCTATTTTTTAAAAAATTTATAGATGGCTCTATAACATGTATACCTGGAGCAATTCGATATTTTTTTGATAGTGAGAGAATTTTTTTATTTACTTCAATAAATTCCTTATCTCCAAATTGTCCAGTTTTACCCATTGATGCTGAAAGATCATAAGGGCCTACAAAAATAGCATCTAAACCTTTTACAGACAAAATTTTCTCTAGATTATCCACTGCAATTATTGTTTCAATCATTGCAATTATAAGTGGTTTTTGAGCTTCATTTTTATATTTATCAAAGTTTTTTCCATATAAATTTGCTCTTGAGTATCCCACACCCCTTTTTCCAGATGGTGGCCATCTACACGCATCTATTATTACATTAAGTTGATCAGCATCTTCAATTAAAGGTAAAATTACACCACCAACTCCAGCGTCCAAGGCTAATTTGCAACTAACTTCATCTGATTTGGCCAATCTTGCTAAAGGTAAAGTTTTTCCAAGTTCTAGTGCCCTACAAATATCAGGTAGCAATTCAGGACTAAAAGATCCATGCTCTAAATCTATCGCAATCCAATCATAACCAGATTGACCCATTATCTCTGCGACTGAAGAATTTGGGATTTGCATAAAACTACCGATACTAGGTTTATTATTTTTAATTTTATTTCTGATATGTTTAATTGCTTTCAGTCTATTCATTTATAAAGTCCTCTATCATATGACAATGTAAATTTTTTTGTAAATCAATATTAAATTTCGTCTTTCGCAAAATAAATTTTATATTATTTGCTTTTGCGGCTTCATAATCAGTTAAAGAGTCACCTATCATCAAAGAAGTTTTTTTAATTAATCTTTTATCATGAATTATTTTAGCAATGGCATCTTTTTTTTTAGTTGGTGACCCAGTGACTTCTTGAAAAAAATGATTAATTTTTAAACAATACAAGATTTCTTCTATTTCACTTTGGGGTGTAGATGAAACTAAAAAAAGATTACTTTTGTTGTATTGTTCTTTGAGAAAAAATTTTGCTCCAGGTACCCATCTAGAATTTATAACTTTTCTGATTGCTAAATTTGAAAATATATCAGCATATTTTTTTATTTTTTTTTTAGATGGGTATTCACCAGCTATTGAAAGATATATGGGTATTTTATCATATCTAGACATACCACCATTCTGTTCATGATGATTTTTTATAAAATGTGCTATTTTTTTTCCAAAAGGTAAAAATATTATTTTAAAGATATTTGATTTTACTTTAACTGAGTCTTTGATAACACCATCAAAATCAATAAAAATATTTTGACTATTTCCTAGATCAATCATTATTTTTAATTTTTTATGTTAACATACTTTCAGAAGCATAAACATAAAAGATAAATTCAATTACGGTTTTTTAGTTCGTTAATTAATTGTAAAAGACCTTGACCTAAATCAATATGAACTGGCAGAGTATATTTTTTTCCAATATTTGGCTGATAGGAATAGGGGGTTCTAATGTAGTGTCCAGTATAGTGTACCTCTGAGAAATCAACTCTATCTTCAGGTAAATCGAGTATTTCTCCAATCATTTTTATTACATCAATAACTTTCATTTGTTCTTGCCCTGTCAATATAATGCTCTTATTTATATAAGTTTCATCAAGCGCGGCAATACTGGCTTGTGCAGCATCCTCTACATGAATATATTCTCTCATCGCTTCAGGGTGTCCCTGATATTTTAATTTGCCAGTTTCTATAGCATTTTTAATTATTCTGAAAATTCCGTTTGTATCATCAGATCTTGGGCCATATAAAGATCCATATCTTAAAATTGTGTACTCTAATCCAAAAGTCTTTTGAAACTCTTCAACATAAGACTCTGCTGCTTGTTTACTGCAGCGATAAAATCCTCCCTCTCTACTCTGAACATATACTGAGCTAGCATAAATAAATCTTTTGACGTTGTGCTTTCTGCAGGCTTCCATAACATTGACATTTCCAACTACATTAACATTCAATGTTTTTAATGGTTTTTCTATAGCTTCATTAAGATCAGTTAAAGCGGCGAAGTTATATACAAAGTCAGATCCTTCTATAGCTTTTTCAATAACTCTAAATTCTTCAATGCTACCTTTAATAAACTTCTGATCATTTTTTAACCATGGTGAATCCTTGATATCAAAGACTGTTGTATTATATCCTTTTTGACTTAAATAATCTGCAACATAAGATCCGAGAAAGCCACTTCCACCAATCACTAGAACATTTTTTTTCATTTTGCTAAATTTTGTTGTATCTGATATTCATATTCAGGAACTAAACAATTTATTTTATCATTGTTAAAGTAATTGATAACATCTTGAGTTGCCTCAATTTCCATTTTTGAACGACAATCTTCCGACATTGAACCCATATGAGAAGTCAATAAACATCTTTGAATATTATTCAAAGGGCCATCATAGGGTTCTTTATCAAAAACATCTATACCTGCACCACAAAATTTTCCTAATTTCATCACTTCGTAAAGGTCTTTTTCATTAATTATTCCTCCCCTAGATGTATTTATAATTATTGCATCTTTTTTCATTAGGAGAAGTTTTTCAAGATTAATCATATTTGAAGTTAATTTTGTTAAGGGGAGATGAAGGCTTATTACATCAGCTTTTTCGTATATATCCTCTTTACTAGTCCAAATCAAATTTTGATTTTCATAAGTTTCTTTATCAGTATTTAAGTCATTCACCATAATCTTTTTTGAATTAAAAGCTCTTATATGTTTAATGACTCTAGTTCCAATCCTACCTAATCCTATAATACCAATTTCCACCTCGGACAATCTTCTTCCAAAATAACGGTGCCACCGACCATTATGCATTTCATCATTAGAAATATGAACAGAGCGCAATAAACTTAACATTATTGCAATAGTAAGCTCTGCTACAGCTGGGGCTGGAGCATCTGGGGTATAAGTTACAGTTATATTTTTTTTTGAAGCATACAATAGATCAACATTATCAAGACCAATACCAACACGTCCAATAATTTTTAATTTAGACGCAGAATTAAAAACATCTCTCGTGATTGGCTCAGTTCCGGCTATTAACCCATCAAATTCATTAATAATACTTATTAATTCTGACTCTGTTATTTTTTTGTTAAAAGGATTAATCACATATTCTATATTTGAGTCTTTTAACATTTGTAAAGGTTTTTTATTTTTATCTCCAAAAGGTATAGTGGTAATTAAGACTTTAGGCATAAATAAGTTTTGTATTTAATTTATTAGATGGAGCAAATTTAAGAAAGAAATTTGAAGCTTCCTCGTCTAATATCCATGTTCTACCAATTGTTAAGCATACTGGCAAGGACTCAAAATTGTTAGGATTATTTAATGCGTGGATTAAAATTTTAGCTTTATTTTTTCCAGATACTAGTACCATAACATTCTTTGCATTCAAAATAACCTTTGGAGTGATTGATATTCTATTAGTAGGTGGTTTATTTGAGTCTGAAACAAACGTAATTTTATCATCACGCCTTAAAGCTAGGCTATTTGGAAAAAGTGATGCTATGTGTCCATCTTCACCAACTGATAATAAAATAAAATCTACACTGTCAGGTACGAAATCATTGTATCTTTTCGCCTCAGTTATTGGATCAAATGTATCAGCATATATTCTTTTAAAATTTTGAGTTGGGATATAATCTAAAAAAATACTTCTTACCATATTATAATTACTTGCAGGATGGTGAGGTGGAACACATCTTTCGTCTCCAAAAAAAAAATTAGTTGATTTCAAAGAATTCATAATACCCTTAGATTTTAACATTTTATAAAGGGCTTTAGCACTTGTGCCACCTGTAAGAAAAAAAGAATTGATTGTTTGTTTTCTTAGATTTAACTCAAGTTCCTTAATTGTGTTTTCAGCTAATTTTTGAAAATTATTCATAATTCATGTAAATGCTATCATAAATTTAATTCAAATTTATTACTTAATGTTTTGATATAGTTTTTACATTGCTGCTTAAATAATTCATCAGGTTTTATTGATATGCGTTTAATGTTAGCATATTTACCACATGGAAAAATCAAATTTAAAGATTTTTTTGAATTTTTTTTGTCTTTTTTTAGAGCATTAAAAAAATCATCAAATGAAAAAATAGTTTTTTTATAGTTATGATAGTTCTTCGTAAGTATTTTATTAAAATCTAGGTATTTATCTTTTGATATATATTCCCTATACATAGCGATGTAATTTGCCATGTCCATACCAATTGTAATTGCTATACCGTGAGGTATTTTGAAATTAGTTGCAGACTCTATGGCGTGTCCAAAGCTATGTCCATAATTAAAAATATTTCTTTTGCCTTTATCAAATTCATCAACTTCAATATATTTTTTTTTTATTAATAAAGATTTCTTTATATATTGTAGTAATATATTTTTACTTATGAATAATTTATGAAAATCTTTTTTTAAATTATTAAAATGTTTATTACCTTCAATTATATGAACCTTAATTATTTCACCGATACCTGAATTTATATCTTTCTTATTTAAGGTATTCAAAAAAACTGGACAAATTATTATTTTACTTGGTGGATTAAAAGTTCCTAAGATGTTTTTAGTTATACCCAGATTTATTGAACTTTTAGATCCAATACACGAGTCTGCTTGAGCCAATAATGTTGTTGGAATAAAATACCAATTTAAACCACGATATAGTGTACTTGATATAAAACAAGTTATGTCCTGAATTATACCGCCCCCAATCGCAACTATAACTTGATTGCGACGTATGTTGATTTTTACAAGCTTATTAATTATTTTAATTACATTCTCAATAGATTTATTTTTTTCATTAGAAGAAATAATTATGGTTTTTTTATTTTTTAAAATATTAGAAAATTTATTTGAATAAAGCTTAGCAACCTTACTATCTATAAGAAAAAAATTATCCTCTTCTGTTATACTCAGAATAGATTTTTCTATACTATTCTGAAAATCAACTCTATATGGGCCTTTATGAGAATTAATTTTTATCTGCCTAAACACGAGTAAAACCACCATCAATGGTAATGTTTTGTCCACTAATATATGTATTTTTTGTGACTAACCATAATACAAATTCAGCAATTTCTTTGGGTTCAGCTAGTCGGTTAATAGGTACATTATTAGATATTTTTTTCATACCTTTTAAACCTAGCGTTTGTTTCGTCAAGTCAGTTTTTGTAAAACCAGGAGCAATACAGTTTGCTAGTATTCCAACTTTAGCATACTCAGCGGCTAAAGCTAGTGTGAGTCCGTCAAGTGCGAATTTTGATGACATGTAAGATGCTCTATGAGATTTACCAATCTTTCCCCATATTGAGGATATGTTTATTATCCGACCCCATCTTTTTTTCTTCATGTAGGGAATAGCAGCTTGACAAAAAACAAAAGGCGCAAAAACATTTACTTGTTGGATAGTCTGAAAATCTGTAGTTTTGATATCAACAAATGAAGATAAAATATTAGTTCCTGCATTATTAATTAATATATCAGGCTTAATTTTTTTAATCTCATTTGCAAATTTATTAATTTCATCAACATAACTAAAATTGACACCATATAGTTTATGACAAAATTTATTTTTAGTATTTGCGGATGTACTTGTACCAATTACTTTGGCGCCATTCTTACAAAAAAGACTAGCAATACTAGCTCCAATACCCCTACTGGCTCCAGTGATAACTACTCTTTTTCCTTTTAATGTCATAGCACTTAAAATTCCTTATAAAATATTATCAAATTTAAGTGATTTAATAATGATTTTTAATATTAACTTTCTAATTTTTTTTGAAACCAATGAGCTAATACATGATTTATAATGAGATGTGCGTCCTCTACAGGACCATATTCACCTGAGTTAGTTTTGACATGTATTTTACAATCGCATAAATTAATCAATTTACCGCCATTAAAACCCAAAAAACCAATGATTTTTCCTCCTTTGGATTTAACCCACTTAGAGGCTTTTAAAATATTTTTAGAATTACCACTAGCAGATATTGCAATCAAATAGTCACCTTTTTTAAAATGTATCTTTAGTTGGTTTATAAATATATTTTCATAACCAACATCATTAGATATTGCTGTCAAAACAGAATTATTATCCACTAATGAAATAACTTTAAAAGGTAGATCAGTTCTTGTTTTTTTTAATATATCAAAACCAATATCATTGGCCATAGTGGTAGCTGTAGTGGCTGATCCGCCATTTCCTATTACGAATAAATTCTTTTTTTCTTTTCTGGCTTTTTTAAAATAATTACATAATTTATTAATTTCTTTATTATCGATATTATTCAAAACTTCGTTCAAATAAGCGAAATACTTTTTAGAAAAAACTCCTATTGATTTTGTTTCTTTTACTAGTTTGTCAATTTTACTCATATTAGATTTATTTGGTGATAACTTATCTCTTTAAAAATTAATTCAATAATAACTATTATTAATTAAAAATATATTAAATATTAGGATTGTCGATTTTATATTTTTCACGCCAATTTAAATCTGCAAAATAAATTTTATAAACATGTTTCATTGTTTCGAAAGCATCTTTTGAGGAGCCATTTTGAACATTTTTATCTTTTAAAATACAACTTACAAACATATCTATCTCTTCCTCCCATGAATTGTCTTTATTATAATTAGTAGTAACTTCTAGAGGATCTCCGTTATCTTTTGTTGGATCTGCATAAACTATAGTTAAAGTCTCAGCACCATAGCTTTTGGAGCTTGAAAGAATACCTTCAAGAATTAAACTACCTTTTTCAAGATTTATCTCCAAATTAAACTTATGGCGCCACTGAGTTGCAGATGAATTTAACATACCAACAATACCATCTTTTGTTTTTAACAAAGCATAGGCATTATCTTCAACATCAAAACCCCAATGATTATTGGAAATAAAACTTTTGATTTCACAAAAATTTCCTGCAAATAATCGCATTAAATCAACCATGTGTATGCCTTGATCGAGCAACACCCCGCCACCAGCTATATCACGCTTAGTTCTCCAATCAGTTTGATTAAAAGTAATTAGTTGAGATTTTCCATAAATACCACGAATATTAATGATATTTCCAAGTTTTTTTTTTTCTTGTGATTTTTAAGGCTTCTTTAACAGAGTCATGAAAACGGTGATTAAAACCATACATTAATTTGAGCTTTTTATTTTTTTTCTCTTGTTCAATTACATTCAAAATATCATTAAGGTTTCTACCGGGTGGTTTTTCACAAAAGACATGCAGGTCTTTTTTTAAACTTTCAATAACGACTTGTGGTGAAATATTATTTGTAAGACAAATAATGATTATATCTAATTTTTTATTTAAAAGATTCTTATAGTCTGAAAATTGAAAAATTCCATCCTCTGAAATGGAGTCCTTTTTAAACTTTTGATCGCAAATAGCAATTAATTTTAAATTAGGATTATTTTCAACACATAACCTTCTTCTTTTTCCTACTACTCCATATCCAGCTATACCTACCTTAAGCATAATTAATATTCACATAAATTATATAAATCATTTTTTTTTTCCAATTATCCATGCGTGAGAACTTAATTTATTTTTAGATAAAAATTTCTGGAACTCACTCATCAAAATATTATCGTTCAATACATGTTTTAAGAAATTATTATTATCTAAAATTGAATTATCAGACTCTGCTGCATTTTTTACTATATCAACATCTAATTGACCTGGAGTTGAAATTTCAATTTCAATAAAACCTGTTCTTTTAAACAGAATTTCGAAACCATTTATTGAAAAAAAATTTATATGATGAGGTGGAGATATTTGTGAAGATTTATCCCATAAAGTCTTTAGATCAAATCCATCAATACATAAAGTGCTTACAAATAGGTATCCGCCAGGCCTTACCATTTTACTTAAATTTTTAATGAATTTAATTGGGTCATCTACATGCTCTAGTACCTCAAAACAAACTACTAAATCAGCAAAATTTTTATAACCTTTCGTTTTTTCAGCTATGGCCTGAACAACATTTAAACCTTTATGACGACATTCCTCTGCCATTGAAGGTAATGGCTCAACCGCAACAGCATTTGTATTAGGATATAATTTTAGCCATTCCTCAAGAAAAATTCCAAAACCAGCACCTATATCAATAATTTTATTTACGTTAATATTTTTTTTCATACATAATTTAGCTAAGCCTTTTACTCTCGGTTTAATTATCTTTTTTCTTCGGTGCTCCGCCACAGCTGGGAAAAATACTTCTGCCCAATATTTTGAAGACTCAGAAAAGCGATAAAAATTTTCGAAAATATCTAAAGTGGGTCTAGGAGACTGAAATAAAGATCCGCAATTTTTGCATAAAGAATAAGTAAATTTATTTTTTGTAAATTGTGGAGTATGATCAATACTATCACATGCGATACAAGCAATTTTTCTTCTTTTACAATCATGAAAAAATACTTCTGCGTCATGAGCACATAGCTCCCTGTATTTAGAAACTAAATCATTTGGACGAATTTCTTGCTCTTTCATAAATTTATATAGGATTTGACCAATTGGTCTTTTTCAAGAAAAGATTTTGCCTTAAAAAGATCATCAGGTACATCTACACCAATTGTATAAGCGTCAGTTGGTACCATTCTAATTTTTTCTCCATTTTCAAGAATTCTATTCATATCAACTGACTCTGTTTTTTCTAGATAAGTTTCTTTTAAAGAATTGAAATAAAGCAGTGTATCTCTTCTAAAAGCAATAATTCCAGTTTGGTTATAACATGGCCCTAAGCCCCAACTTTTCCATGGAGATGGTATTGACTCACGAGAAAAGTACAATGCATCATTTTTTTTGTTTACAACTACTTTTACATTATTTTTATCTTCAAAACTTTCTTGAGAATGAAATCTACTCATTACATTTGATATTTTTACATCTTTATCATCAAAGGCCTTTATTGCTTGTGAAATTGTTTCAGGAATTATGAGTGGTTCATCCCCCTGAATCATAACAACTATTTCTATTTTGAGATTATTATTCTTTTCTATTCTCTTAAGAGCTTCTGCTGTTCTAGTTGACGCTCTTGTATGAGAATTTGAGGTTATTATTACTTTACCACCCAAAGAACATACATATTCTTCTATTTCCTTATCGCAAGTGGCAACATACAATTCGTCCAATTGTTTAGATAATCTTGATCTTAAATAACAATGGCCAATCATAGGTAAACCTAGTATTTTCTCCATTGGTTTGCCAGGAAAACGTGAGGAGTTCATTCGAGTAGGTATTATTCCTATAACTTTCATAATAATAATGTATTAATTTTCACATAACTTGACTAGAGGCTTCTTCCAGGACATTAGCTAGTTTTTTTTCGATTCCTCTAAATCTATGTGCATATTTTCGACAAAAGTTTATTCTTACTTTTTGAAGATTACTATCATACCACCAATCAGACACGTTATGCCAAATATTTTTTATATGAGTAGCAGCGGACTCAGGTGTTTCATGAAATATACCAACTGATTTTAATGCTATAAAATCATTATCTGCATAATTCGACCACTCCCATAATTCCTTATCCCAATAAATTACTGTTGGAACATTTGCTGCCAAAGACTGATTATATGTTGTTGCATTATATGTACTTATTATTAACCTACAATTTCTGGCAGAGCTACTCAAAGTTTTTTTGAAATATTCATCAATTCTTATTTCTGGAAAATTTTTGAGCCATCCTTGTTTTATTTTCCACCCATAATCCTTCTGATAAAGTCGAACGATCATCTCTTTCTGGATATCAACTGGCAAGGATCTATAAAATTCATACTGATCTTCAAAATATTTTAACATTTGATTTGCTATGGGCATAGAACGTAAATCGCTTGCATATTTGGGCATAGCTACAGTTATTAGTATTGCTGGTCCTTTAGGATTCCAACTATCTATTTTCCACTTAGAATTAAATTGCCCTACATCTCTTAAATTACTAGGATAAACATTTCCATTACCTGTTGTAACATATAAATCAGATATATTTATTTCATATTTATGGCCACCATTAAATTTGTGGAATGGTCCTGAACCATGCTGACCACAAACTAACTTAGTCCCTTTATCTATATTTATTGCTGTCCAAATTTTGAAAACATCATCACTTAATTGACTACCAGCTGAGAAGATTACGTCTATTTTTTTTGGAAGATCTTGTTTTTTATTTAACTTTTCAATAATTTTATTAAAATTTTCTACGTAACTTAGTGGCATCCAAATAGGAATAAGTCTTTTTAATAATATTTCAAATTTACTATCATTCAAATTAACAGGAATTTTACAATTGCGCTTATTTTGTAAATAATCTTTATCAGATACTCCTATAAATGAGGGTTCCAAATAAATAGTACCTGCTAGTTTAAAATATAATTTAAATAAACTAATATAAGATAAACCACATGAAACAAAGACATAAGATTTATCGCCAGAATAAGGAAAACTATAAATTTTATTGAGTAACATTTTAATTAAATTCTTAATTTTTTTTCTAAAATTTATATTTGATATTTTTTTTTGATTACTAGATTTTTTTAAAACCTTTGTTTGGAATCCATTTAACTCAGTAATTATTTGATTAAAAAATATTTCATTCCATTCTTCACTTATAAATTGGGAGTTTGCATCTGATGATTCTAAGGGGAAATTATCAATTTCAATATCAATGATATTCTTATGTGTCTTTATAATTTCTGAAAATTTTTTATTTTGTAAAATACTCCATCTATCAAAAGTAATTGTTATAAACATGTTTAGCCAATAACCAATTATTATATCCCAAGCTCTTATTGATAAATTTGTGTCATGTAATTTATTTAAAATAATTGATAACTCTTCTAATAATTCTATCTTTAGATTTTGTATATATTGAAAATCAGATGAAGCTTTTAATCTATTATCCCAGTGATAAGGTGAGGATATATTAAATATTTTTTTATGCATTATGTAGTTTACTTTTAATTATTGATTTTTTAGAATTATGATAAAAATTTATTTTTCACGAAATACTCTCCATTTCCTGTCTATAGACTGATTTAATAATATTAAATTGGGATTATTTTTTAAGAATTTAAGAATATCTGATAAATTGAAATTATATTCCTTTTTTTTTTCAAAGTTTTCTATAATTTTGGAAATTAATTGAAAATCAACATCAGTATCAACTTCTAAATATATATCTGGTTCATTATATTGCCTTTTTGCTTCAATTTGATGAATACGAAAATTTCCTAACCCTCGAGTTATATTATAACCAACATGTTCTCTTAAAGGATCATTTTTTTTTAAAATTTTATTTATTTTCATTAATAAGGCTCCAGGGTACACTAAAACTTCCTGGCCAGGTGGGAATGTGGTCTTTAAAGTATTTGACACAAAGTCTACATTTTCTTTATTCCTTAAATAATAGATTATGAATTGATCAATTATATTTGGATCTATTAAAGGAGAGTCACCAAAACTCTCAACATGAAGATCAATATTAAATTGATAAATTAGCAATGAAATTCTCTGTAATACATCATTTTCAGGCCCACGAAAGTATTTTATTTCATTATTTATACAAAAATCTTCTATCTCATCATCATCATTAGATGTGCTAGTTCCAATAATTACATCTTTAACATACTTACTTTGTCTTATCCTCTCAACTTGCCATAAAAGCATGGGCTTACCACAAATTTTTTTTAATACTTTACCTGGGAGTCTCGATGAATTCATACGAGCCTGAATTGATGCAGAAATATTCAATCTTTTAAAAAAATAAAAATAAATGAAAAATTAAATTTTTTTTGCATGAACTATAAAAGCAGAAGCTAAAAAATTTCCTTTCCAATCTAATGGATTTTCCATACTCCATGACTTTTCCCTAAAAAATTGTGGTGATATTTTTTCATATTTTGGAGGATAAGCATGGAAATGATAAAAATAAATCCCCTGAAGTTCAAGACCTGATGGAAGTAAAAGATCGTCTTTAACAGTTAGAGGATTATGGACAGATGAGAGGACTTTTTTTGAGTCAATGGAATTTATTTTAATTTCATCATCAAAAATTTTAGCATAATGTTCATTTAATTTATCTTGAAAAGGAG
>MDTG01163469.1_pt1 | contig 34127 bp, 33 predicted proteins | sample 811421 | NCBI WGS metagenome assembly MDTG01 (sample SAMN05326645, study PRJNA326480) | marine metagenome | isolation source: seawater | place: Pacific Ocean: South East | collected 2011
GCGGCTGAGTGGCAGAGTGGTCATGCAGCGGATTGCAAATCCGTCCACGCCGGTTCGATTCCGACCTCAGCCTCCAAAAATAATATAAAATGAGCTATGTTTTTGCCCGGGTGGTGGAATTGGTAGACACAAGGGACTTAAAATCCCTCGAAGGCGACTTCGTGCCGGTTCAAGTCCGGCCCCGGGTACCAATCTTAGGTCTTAGATAAAATGTCAGAACAAAAAGATACAGAATTAAATCTCAACATAGCCTTTAGCATATTAAAAAAAAGTAAGAATATAATTGCTACAGCTTCTTTGGTATCTGGAATACTCTTTTTTGTTTACTCTCTCTCTTTAGATGACTTATATAAATCTGAAGCATTATTATATTCTCAAAATGATAATCAAGGTGCTTCATCAATTGAAGCTATGTCAGGTCTAGCATCTTTAGCAGGAATAAATTTAAACAATTTGTCAGAGGATAAAAAGTTATTGGGAATGGAACTAATTTCTTCTAGAGAATTTTTCAAACATCTCATTACCTTTAACAACATTCTTCCTTCGTTAAGTGCAGCAAAGAGATATGACAAAGATTCTCAGACTTTAATTTTTAACAATAAGATATACGATTCTGTGAAAAAAGAGTGGCTCAATGAAGATAATATTTCTCAAAAGCCTAGCTATTTGGAAGCATATAAAAGATATAGAGATGTTATGAAAATTTCGTCTGATCCAAGGACTGGTTTCGTGAAAATAAGTGTTGTGCACATGTCTCCCGAATTCTCTAAAGATTTTTTAGATTTAATCATTCGGGAAGTAAATTTGTCCATACAAAAGCAAGACCTCATAGAATCTGAAAATGCCTTAAAGTATTTACGTGATGAATTATCTATATCAAGACTGGTTGCAGTTAAAAGTTCATTAGATAAGCTCATTCAAGCACAACTTAGAACTCAGATGATGGCTAAAATAAGTAAAGAATATGTCTTTAAAGTGTTAGAGCCTCCATATATTCCAGAAGAGAAATCAGAGCCATCAAGATTTGCTTTAACGTTTATTGGGTTATTTTTAGGATTTTTGTTTTCAACACTTTTTATTTTCTATAAAACAATTTTTAAAAAGCAAAAATGAATTTTTTTGAAAAAGCTGACTATTCTAAATTAGTCGTTGGAATTATAGGTCTTGGTTATGTAGGACTTCCTCTCTCAAAGGCTTTTGCATCAAAAAAAATAAAGGTAATAGGCTTTGATATAAATTTAAATCAAATAGATATGTTGAATAAAAACAAATCCTACATAAATCACATTGCAAACAACGATATAAAAAAAATGAGAAGTGAGTCCGGGTTTGAGTGTACAACAGATTACAGCAAAATATCTGAAGTTGATGCTATTATTATTTGTGTTCCGACGCCTTTAACGAAATCTGATAAACCAGACTTAAGGCCGATTTATAATACTGCAAATAGCATTGTTCCTTTTTTAAAGCAAAACCAAATTGTTATCTTGGAGTCAAGTACTTATCCTGGAACAACTCAAGAAGAGTTAGGAAAAATTTTAGAAAAATCAAAGTTAAAGAAAGATGAAGATTTTTTCTTGGCTTATTCTCCTGAAAGAGAAGATCCAGGAAATAAAGACTTCTCAACAATGACAATTCCTAAAATAGTAGGTGCAGACTCAGAAAAAGCCTTAGAAATGGCTGAAAAACTCTACTCCATTATCATAGAAAAAGTTATATCTGTATCAAGTACAAAGGTAGCAGAAGCAGTCAAACTAACCGAAAATATTTTTAGATCTGTGAATATTGCCCTCGTCAATGAATTAAAAATTATTTTTGATTCAATGGACATAGATATCTGGGAGGTTATTGACGGTGCATCCTCCAAACCTTTTGGGTTTATGCCTCATTATCCAGGTCCCGGATTAGGAGGACATTGTATTCCCATTGATCCCTTCTATTTAAAACATAAAGCGAAGGAATTTAACATTGATACTCAATTTATTGAATTAGCTTCCAAGATAAATAGGGATATGCCTAATTTTGTTGTTTCGAAAATTAAAGAAGCTTTAATTAAAAATAAAATATCTATTAAAAAGTCCAAAATTTTGTTGGTAGGACTGTCCTATAAAAAAAATGTTGATGATATGAGAGAAAGTCCGTCTTTAAAGATCATTGATATCATTTCCAAAAATGGAATGAATGTAGATTTTCATGATGATTATATAAAAGTAATTCCTGAGAATAGAGACCATAGTCATCTAGTTGGAAAAAAAAGCGTTAATTTAAATGCAAATAATCTATCGAAGTATGACTTAATTCTTCTTTCTACAGATCACTCTTATTTAGACCTCAACCTTATTTATAAACATTCTTCTTTAATAGTAGATACAAGAAATGCTTTTGAAGCTTTCGAAGATTCAAAAAAAATCATAAAAGCTTAATATGAAAGTTGCGGTGATAGGTTGTGGAGGTTGGGGTAAAAATTTAGTTAGGAACTTTCATTCTCTAAATGCATTACATTCAATATGTGATCCAAACGAAAACCTGGCATTTCAGATTTCTAAAACTTATAACGTAGACTCTTTAAAATTTCAGGAAATCTTAGAATCAAGTGTAGAAGGCGTTGTAATTTCCTCACCTGCAAAATTTCATTATGACTTGTCTATTCAGGCTCTAAAGTCAAAAAAGCATGTTTTTGTAGAAAAGCCGTTATCTATGAATATTCCTCAGGCTAACTCGATGATAAAAGAAGCAAAAATTAATAAAAGAAAATTAATGGTTGGTCACCTACTTCAGTATCATCCGATTTTTAGAAAACTTTTGGAATTAAAAAAAAGTGATAGATTTGGAAAAGTTAGGTTAATTTACTCAAATAGATTATCTTTTGGCAAAGTAAGAAATGAAGAAAATGTCTTATGGAGCTTTGGTCCACATGATATCTCCATGGTTTTATCTTTAATAAATTCTAAAGTAAAAAATGTTAGATCTTTTGGAAGCTCAATTTTGCAAAAAAAGATTTTAGATGAAAGTCAAATTGACATAGATTTTATGAATGGAGCAAGAGCAAAAATTAAGAACTCATGGATAAGTCCATTTAAAGAACATAAATTAACTCTTATTGGAGATAAAGCAATGGCGGTTTTTGACGATACCAAAGATTGGAATGAAAAATTACTTATAATGGATTATAAATTTAGTGCAAAAAAAAATACTTTGAATCTTGAGGCAAATAAAAAAAAATTTATTAAGGTACCTTTCTCAGAACCTTTAAAGGAAGAATGCATGCATTTTTTAGAAATTATGAAAAACAAAAAAGAAAATATTACTGATGGGTTTGAAGGGAAAAAAGTTGTCGAAATATTAGAAAGAGCTTCTAAAGCTCTCCGATAAAATGAGCGTTAAAAATACAAAAAGATTTAAAGATGTATTCATACATGAGTCTTCATATGTAGATGAAGATAAATCAATAAAAATTGGCGAAGGGACTAAAATTTGGCATTTCTGTCATGTTTTGAATCAGTCAATAATAGGAAGTAACTGCAGCATAGGACAAAATGTAGTCATCGGGCCAAATGTAAAAGTAGGAAATAATGTAAAAATTCAAAATAATGTAAGCGTTTATGAAGGGGTTACTTTAGAAGACGATGTTTTTTGTGGCCCATCAATTGTTTTCACAAATGTAATTAATCCTCGTTCAGAAGTTCAAAGGAAAGATGAATTTAAGCCTACCCTCGTAAAAAAAGGAGCATCTATCGGGGCAAACTCTACAATTGTTTGTGGAAATGTAATAGGAAAATATAGTTTCATAGCTGCAGGAGCTGTTGTAACAAAAGATGTTCCAGATTTTGCATTAATAATTGGAAATCCGGGTAGAGTTGAAGGATGGATAAGCAAGTCAGGAGGAAGATTAGGTAAAGATCTTGTGTGCCCAATTGATGGATCAAAATATTTTTTCTCAAAAAAAGATATTCTAGAAGAGTTAATTCAGTAATGATTTCCAGTATCCCTTTAATTGATCTAAAAACTCAATATAAAAAAATTAAATCAAAGATAGATGCATCTATAAAAGAAGTTCTCGACCATGGCCAATTTATAAATGGTAAAGAGGTCTCAGACTTAGAAGAAAAGCTTTGTGAATTTTCCTCTGTAAAAAATACAATATCGTGTGCTAATGGAACTGATGCTTTAGCTATTGCCTTAATGGTTATTGGAGTAGGTAGCAAAGATGCTGTTTTCGTTCCGTCATTTACTTATGTCTCATCAGCTGAATCTGCAAAACTCATTGGTACTAATCCTTTTTTTATTGATGTTGATGATGATTTTAATATTGAGTTAGAAAGTTTTAAAAACGCAATAAAACAATCAAAACAAATGGGTTTAAATCCCAAATGTCTTATATCGGTTGACTTATTCGGGAATCCGTCAGTTTCTGATGATTTGCTTAAATTAGCTAATGAACATTCAATTAAAATAATTTTTGATGCTGCACAAAGTTTTGGCGCTGAATATAAAAATAAAAAAGCTATAAATTATGGTTATCTTTCTACTACAAGTTTTTTTCCTGCAAAACCTTTAGGCTGTTTTGGAGATGGCGGTGCAATATTTTCAAATAACAAAAATTTGGCAAGAAAAATTTCTTCGATAAAAAATCATGGGACGGGAAGACATAAATATGAACATATTAATATTGGAATGAATTCAAGATTAGATACCATTCAGGCTGCGATACTTAAAGAAAAACTAAAAATTTTTCCTGAAGAAATAAAAAAAAGAAACAAAATTGCTGAAACATATAACTCCGAATTAAATGAATCTTACATAAAACCAATTGTCTCAAATAAAAAAAAATCTGTTTGGGCACAATATACTCTTAGACATAAGCAAAGAAATAAGATCATACAAATATTGCAGGCTAATAATATAAACACTGCTATATATTATCCCATTCCTCTCCACAAACAGCTTGCATTCAAAAAATGTCCAAGGGTTTTCAGCGGTTTAAAAAATTCTGATAAATTTTCTAAGGAAGTTTTTAGTATTCCAATGAACCCTTATCTTAAAGAGAACGATCAAAGTCGAATAATTGATATCTTAAATAAGATTTAATCGTTTTATGAAATCTTTATTTCAGAATGATTTTTTAAAGAAAGTTTTTCCTTTAGTTTTAGGCACCGGAACATCTCAATTTTTTATTGTCATTTCTTCTCCCATTATCACTCGAATCTATAATCCCTATGAAGTAGGGATTCTTTCGATTTATTTGGCAATAGTTTCGGCACTTACAATAATAACTTCTCTCAGGTTTGAGTTAGCTTTAATGTTGCCAAAAAAAAATGAAGACTTAGAAACTTTATTATCTCTAGGGATGACTCTAACTATATTTATTTCATTTATTTTAACTTTTCCTCTTTTTTTTATAGATTTTAAAAATAACGATTTTCATAAATTTTTTATTATTTTATTTTTTATTTCTTTAACTTCCTCAGGACTTTATCAACTTTTCATAAATTATTTAAATAGAGAAGGCGCTTTCAAAAGAATTGCTATTGCCAGCGTTATTTTGTCAATAACTACTGTTTTATCTCAGATAATTTTGGGATTTTTTAATTATAGTTTTTTTGGATTGATACTTGGATCATCTATAGGTGCATTAATAAGTTTAATGATGCTGATTCATTCAACTAAAATTAATTTACTTTTTTTATTAAGTAAAATGAAAATAAGAAACTTACAATATATTTTTTTTAAATATAAAGAATTTCCTTTTTTTTCAACTCCTGCAGCTTTCTTAAATGGTTTTGCCTTGCAATCACCAATTTTCTTCATTGGTTTGGTTTTTGAATCTTCTATTGCAGGTCTTTATGCTTTATCTCTTAGGGTGGTTTATTTGCCAATAAGTTTAATTTCATCAGCAGCTTATCAAGTAATTTTTAAGCAGATCTCTGAGTTAAGAGAAAAAAATCCTAAATTATTAAATATTTATATTTTAAGAAAATTAATTGGATTTTTTACCTTTGCGATTTTTCCGCTTATTATTTTTTCTTTTTTTTCTGAAGAAATTTTTGCTTTAGCATTTGGAGAGGAATGGAGAACATCAGGAAAATATGCAGTTTATCTGGCATGGGCAGGCTTGATAAAGTTTTGCATTAATCCTCTGATGGCAATTTTCAATTTTGAAGGTCATGTCAAAACTGGATCTTATTGGCAAATTCTTTATTCGTTTTCTTTGATTTTAACCTTAACTTCTCTTTATGTATTAGAAGTCTCTATGAATATTTTCTTAATTACTTTCGTTGTTCATGAAATAATTTTATACCTGATATGTCTATATTTAATCAATAGAGCTAGTTTAATAATGAAAATTTCTAAAGAAAATGAATGACCCAATAAAAGAAAATCTAAATTATGATTTTATGGACAGTTTTCATGACTATGGCTTTCCTCATTCATTATGGAGATATCAACATAGATGCAGGATGGAAGTTATTGATAATCTGTCACAGAAATATTCCAACACTAACTCAAGTGTTCTAGATGCAGGTGCTGGTAAAGGACCAGTATCTTTTTTTTTAATAGATAAAGTAAAAAAAGTAATTACAGTTGAATTTGATAAAAAAAATGCCGAAAGAATAGAATTTAATTTTAAAAATAAAAATAAAGAATCTAAATTAAATTTATTACAAGCTGATCTAAAAGATTTAAGTGAAATAAAAGACTCTTTTGATTTAATAATCTGCTCAGAGGTGCTTGAACACATTGATGATTATCAAACAGCATTAAGTGAATTGATAAGGTTGTTAAAAGAAAATGGAAAAATAGTTTTATCTATGCCAAATGTTATTAGTTCTTTTTGGCTATACGATATGTTTATTTATTATGTTGTAAAAATTGTCCGTAAAATAAAAGGTAAGGAGCCTCAGGGAGGTTACTCTTTTTGGGAGAGATCAAGACATTGGTCATTTTCATCAAAAAAGATAAGAAATATAATGATTCAAAATAATCTTAAAATAGTAGAAGAGAAAGCAACTTCATTTCTTTTTTTTAGTGACTGGATATACAAATTATTTTGTTTTGATAGAAATTTTCTTCGCTCTCATAAGTTAGAAAAGTATCTTTCGTCCAAACTTCCTCGCTTATCCGGCACTTACTTCTTAGTTGTAGAAAAAATCAAATGAGCTCAAAGCTTTCAGTTTTATTAACTGAACCAAACCAAAAAAATTCTCTTGGTATTGCAAGAAGCTTAGGTTCTAAAAATATAAATATATTTTTTATATCAAAAAATAAATATGATCAATCGAACTTTTCTAAATATTGTAAAGGAGTCTTAAATATTAAGAAAAAGGAGTATGATAAAAACTTAATAAGAGACTTTATAGTAAAAAATAAAATAGATTTAGTAATACCGGTGGGGACGGAAAGTACTATTTTCTTTTCAAAAAATATTACTTTCTTTGAAAATTACACTAATTTTTTTGTGCCAAATCCTCATCAACTTGAAAAGACTTTATCAAAAATATCTACACTTAAAATATCTGAAAAACTAGGTATTCCATTCCCAAAGACTATTTTTCCCAAAACAGTTCACGAAGCAATTGAAGAGGCAAAAAAAATGGATTTTCCTTGTGTCATAAAATGGGCTCATGAAATTGGTGAGACAAGAGTTGAATATCCAAAAGATATAGAAGATTTTGAAATTAAATATAAAAAAATGGTTTCTTATTTAGATAATTCAAAAGATTACGATCTTCCATTAATACAAGAGAAAGTAGAAGGTCAGGGAGTCGGAAACTTTGCATTTTTTGTTGAAGGAAAAAAAATCGCTTTTTATCAACATATTAGAATTAGGGAGGCGCCACCAACTGGAGGAGTAAGTGTCTGTGCGGAATCAATTTATATGAAAGAACTTGAAGAGTTAAGCGATAAAATCCTTAATCATTTAAAATGGAATGGAGTAGCTATGGTTGAATTTAAAAAAAGAATTGATGGATCTTTAGTATTAATGGAGGTAAATCCAAAATTCTGGGGCTCTTTAGATCTAGGATTGACTCTAGGAATCAATTTTCCATTTAAAATGTTAAAAACATTAAATGAGAATTTATATATAGAGGATTTTGCTAAGAAAAATTATTCAATTGGTTTGAGGTATCATTGGCCTTTAGAAGGAGATATAAAGTATATGTTTTCAGATATAAAAAGATTAAAAAATGTTATCTATGATCTTTTAAATCCTAATGTTAAGTCAAATTTACACTTATTCTCTGATCCTATGCCTACTTTAATAACAATTCTTCTGAATTTAAGGTTGGTTTTTTTAAAGAGTATGGGCATAAAAAAATGAAAGGCATAATTCATCTTCATTCTTCTTTTTCTCATGATGCTATCAACAAGATTGACAAAATTATTGATAAGGCTCTAGAAAATGATTTAGATTTTATTATTCTGACTGACCACGATACGATTAATGGAAGTTTAGCTTTAAGAAAAAGAATAAAGGAAAGAAAATTAAATTTACTTGCGCCAATAGCTGCCGAGTATAAAACTTCTTATGGAGATATAATTGCAGCTTTTATTAAAAATGAAATTACAGATCTTAGGTATCAAGATTTCATCTTGGAAGTAAAAAAACAAAATGGACTTATACTTTTTCCTCATCCATTTCAAAGCCATCCTGATGATAAAATTGAATTAATTGCTTCAGATGCAGATTTAATTGAAATTTCAAATTCTAGATGTACTAAAATTCAAGATGAAAAATCTGAAAGATTATCTTATAAATTTAATAAGTTTACTTATCACGGGAGTGATGCCCATCTACCAAATGAATTATGTAATGTGATTGTTGAAATAGAAGGCAATCTTACTGAAAATGACCTAAAAAATTCTTTGATAAAATGTGAGATGAGTTTATTAAAAACAGAAAAAACTCTTATTCGAAATATAAGCCTTTCACAATTAATTAAATCCATCAAACAGAAAAATAGAAAATTATTTTTAAAAAATTTAGTTGGTATTTTTATCGATTCCATTCGATTAGGTTGGAATAAAAGAGTTACTTGATTAATGGGTTACATTTTTTTATTTTTTTGGATATCTATTCAGATTTTTTGGTATTACCTTCTTAAACTCTCTTCTGTAGATATCAAGGAAATCTCGATTCCATCCATTTTAATGGCTTTCATTTATATGTTTTCATTTGTTGGATTCCCTATTCTATGGTTCGGGCTAGATCCTTATAGAGAATTAGTAATAACCGATAAAAATATTCTTTATGAGTTATTTATGTACACAGTTTTTGCAATAACTTTTTTAATATTTGGCTTTATTTTGGGAAGACAATTTTTTGGAAGTTTAAATATATCTGAATATTTTCAAAGAGATAAAGTTGAGCTGGGAGATAATCATAATTTTTTGACTTTTTTATTTTGCGTTTTATTTATTTTTTGTATCGCCATATTGTTTTTATATATTTCCGTGATTGGTTTCAATAATTTAGCTTTCATTGCTGCCATTGAATTTGTTTCATCTGATATATCTACTACTGAACTAAGATCATCATCTACAAATGCTCTAGGAAACTACAGATGGTATAAGCTTTTTATGAATGATTTATTATTATTTTGTTCTTTTTTCTTTTTTGCATCAGCCCTGCTAAAAAGAAAATTTTTTTTATGGTTCTTAAGCATTTCGTCGATACTAATCGTTTCATTTGCTTTAATAATGTCGGGAGAGAAGGGACCAATAACGCAAATTCTTATTGGAATATTTCTAACCTATTATCTAACGCAAAAAGAAGGGAAAATAAATTTCAAAATAATTGCTATTTTTGCTTTTATTGGGTTTTTGATACTAGTGCCTGTTGATTACCTACTGCAACCAACTTCAGAAACTCTTCTAGAATCTTCTTCTAGTGTTATCAGTAGAGTTGTAACAGGTCAAATTCATCCAATGTATGTCTATTTTGAATATTTTCCTTATTATCGGGATTATTTAATGGGTGCAACATTTCCAAATCCAGGCTCAGTTTTTCCATTTGAGCCTGTAACTATAACTAGAGAAATTATGGCTTGGTATAATCCAAAAGAAGCAGAATCTGGAGTCATAGGTACAATGCCGGCAATCTTTTGGATAGAGGCTTATATAAATTTTGGCCCCTATTTCTTTTTGGCTGTATCTGTCTTCATTGGGATTGGCATTTTTCTCATCAATAAAATTATTCTTTTATTTAAACCAAATCCTCTAGTAATCTCTTTTTTTGTTTGGTTGATTTTATTTTATAAAGATTTGGCTGTTTCATTTTTTTCAGATCAATTTCTGAATCTTTACCTTTATGCAATCATTTCTATATTTATGGTTTTTTACCTAATTGTTAATAAGGGAAGATTGATTGTGACAAAGTGAAATGCTGGAAATTAAAATTCCTAAAAGTTTTTCAAAAGAGTTAAGTTGGCTTTTTAGAGTAATTCTCGATGATTTTTTTAATATACCTTATGAAATAGAAACTGTAGATGATGATAAAAACGTTTATATAGAAACAACTTCTAAATCGATAAAAATCCCAAATATCTTCTTATTTCAAGCCAAAAAAAATTGGTTAGATGAAATTTCTCTTCCTAAAAAAGTTTCTTTTTTAACTCTTGAGAAATATTTCAATAAGCAATTTCATAAGCCTGATTTGCCAGTCTTTTTTGGAAAACCAAATATTAAATTTTCAGAAAATGAGGTATTTCTCAAATTTGATTTAATTGGAACTTTATTTTTTTTTCTTTCGGGATATGAAGGCGCTTCATTTAAAAGAAAAGATGAGCATGAAAGATTTAAATTGGAAGACTCAATTCTTTTTCAACATAATTTAATTTTCAGAGCTCTGGTAGATGAATACTGTGAGGTTTTATGGCACTTATTAGAGATAAATAATAAAAATTTAAAACGAAAACCTACAGAGGTAAATCTTGAAATATCTTGTGATGTAGATGTTCCGTTTACTCTATCTTCAAGATCTTTTTTTCTTACGTTAAAAACTATTGTTGGAGATATTCTAAAAAGAAATAATGTGTTCATTGCCTTGAAAAACTTTTTAAATTATTTTTTTACAAAAATTAATTTTTTTTATTTCGATCCTCTTAATACTTTCAACCTAATAATGGATGTTAACGAAATTTATGGGAACAAAGTTATCTTTTATTTTATCTTAAACCAAAATAGTTTTATGGATGGAGAATTTTCATTAAAGGACACACAGGTAAAAGTGCTTTTGAATAATATAATTAAAAGAGGACATAAAATAGGACTACATGCTAGTTATAATTCTTTTAAAGATTTTTCTCTATTTTCAAAAGAGGTTGAAATGCTAAAAGAACTATTTAAGAAAAAGGGAATATCAAACTATAAAATCCATAATAGACAGCATTATTTAAGATGGTGTGACAAAAAAACTCCACATATTTTAAATGCATCAGGAGTAGATTTTGATTCTTCAGTCTATTTTGCATCTTCTCCAGGTTTTAGAGCTGGTACTTCAAAGGAATTTAGAATGTTTGATTTAGAAAAAAGAGAAAGCCTCAATCTTATTCAAAAACCTCTTTTAATTATGGAGGAATCTATGCTTAGTGATAAGTATTTAGGTTTAAAATCAAAAAAAGAAATTTTTAAAATGATTGATGGGCTTGTATCAACCATTCGTTATCATGGAGGAAACATCACTTTACTTTGGCATAATAGTTCTCTACAAACACGCTTTAATAAAAAAATATATAAAGAAATTTTGAAAAGAATTTCTGATTAAATATTTAAAAATTTTTAAAAATGCATAACGTACATATTTCTCTTACAAGTATGGTAAATGAATCAAGAGTTCGAAAACAAACGGAATCTCTTATTTCTCAAGAAGCCATCTCAAAAATATCTATCATCTGTTTAGGTGATGGCAAATTAGCAAACGTTCAAGAGATGTCTGAAGATATAATAATCTATAGATTTAAACTTTTATCAGGCTCTCTTCCCAAAAAAATTTTCTTCCAATTTTTTAAATTGATAGAGTTTTATCTAAGGTCTTTTTTTTTCGTTGCAAATCAAAAAGGAAAAATCGTAAATGTTCATTCTCTGGCTTTGCTACCCTTAGGAGCATTATTGAAATTCTTTTTTAATGTAAAACTTATCTATGATGCTCATGAGTTAGAGACTGAAACACACGGCTTAGTGGGTCTAAAAAAAAATTTTGCGAAAGCATTTGAAAAAATCTTTATAAAATATGTAAATCTTGTAATTACCGTAAGCCCAAAGATACAAGATTGGTATTCTTTAAAATATCAAATTTCTAACGTGATTTCTGTTCTAAATTGTCCAAAATTTACGTTGCCAAGGGAAAATAATGAATTAAGAAAACAATTAGGTATTTCACCTGAAAAAAAAATATGCCTATATCAAGGTGGATTCTTTCTTGGAAGAGGCATAGAAGAAATTATGTATTTTTTTATTTCTTCAAAAAGAAAAGATTTTGTATTGGTTCTTATGGGTTATGGAGATTTGGATGATTATGTTTTGAAACAATCAAATAATCACGCCAATATTTTTCATTTTCCTGCTGTAAGTTCAGAGAAACTAATTGAAATTTCTTCTGGAGCAGATATAGGCTTGTGTCTAATCGAAAATAGCTGTTTGAGTTATGATTATTGTTTACCAAATAAAATATTCGAATATAGTATGTCCAATTTAGCTGTATTGGGCTCTTCTTTAAATGAGATGAAGCCTATAATTGAAAATAATGGAATAGGAAAAGTTATTCATACGAAAAATGAAAATTCTTTTTGGAATTCTTTAGATGATCTCATAGAGATGAAAAAATCTCCCAAATTTAAAAGAAATTTAGAGAAGTTTTCTAAAAACTTTTGTTGGGAAGTTCAGGAAAGTTTAATGATTGACGGGTATAAGAAGTATATTTTTTAAAAAAATTTATGAAATACAAAATCTGTAAAAATTGCATAATGGATTCAAGTGATCCTGAAATATCTTTTGACAAAGAAGGCATTTGTAATCATTGCAATAATTTTAAATTTAATATTCTGCCAAATTGGCCACTTCACAGCAATGGAAGAAGTGAATTAGATAAAATTGTCAGCCAAATCAAAAGAAAAATGAAGAATAAGCCTTATGATGTAGCAATAGGTTTGAGTGGAGGTTTAGACAGTTCATATGTAGCTTATATAACAAAACGAAAACTTGATTTAAGACCTTTGGCTATTCATGTAGATGGAGGATGGAATTCGGAACTTGCTATACGCAATATAGAAAATATTTGCAAAAAATTGGATATAGACTTGATTACACACGTTATTGATTGGGAAGATATGAAAGAATTACAGAGATCTTTTCTTCTTTCTGGATTAGCAAATCAAGATGTTCCTCAAGACCACGCATTTGTTTCTGGACTCTATAAAAATTCCCTGAAATACGGTATTAGATTCATCTTCTCTGGAGGAAATATAGCATCTGAATCTGTTCTGCCAACTTCTTGGGCATATAATGCAATGGATTTAAGACATTTAGAAGGCGTTCATAATGCTCATGGAAGAAAAAAATTAAAATCCTTTCCCACTACAAATTTTTTTGAATTTTACTTTTGGAACAGATTTATAAGAAGAATGAAAGTAATAAGGCCTCTTAATTACATTCCTTATGTCCAAAATGATGTTATTGCTACTCTAAAAAAAGATTTAAATTTCGAATACTATGGCGGCAAACACTTCGAGTCTAGATTTACTAAATGGCAGCAAATATATTTTAGACCAAAAAAATTTGGCTTTGATGAAAGAAGAGCCTATTTATCAAGTTTGATTTTATCAAAGCAAATCTCAAGAACGGAGGCACTAAAGAATCTAGAGGCTTCAAAAATCAGATTTTCCGATATTAAATTAGAAACAAGTTTTATCTTAAAAAAATTAGAAATTTCAAAAAAAGATTTTGATATCATGATGGGTGAAAAAAATAGATATTTTACCGACTACCCATCCAACTTCTTTTGGTTTAATTTGAAAGACAAAATAAAAGCTTTTTTATCTAAATTTGAAATAAAATTTTCAAGCAATTCATAAAAATATGATTTCAATTGTCGATTATGGCTTGGGTAATATTGCCTCAATTCATAACATGGTAAAAAAAATTGGTTATCCTGTAGTTGTTACCAGTTCAAAAAAAGATTTATTTCAATCGAAAAAAATAATTTTACCAGGAGTTGGTCACTTCGATTACGGAATGCAAAACCTAAAAAAATTAGGATTAGTAGATGTATTGAATAATTGCGTTTTAGAAATGAAGATTCCTATTCTAGGAATTTGTTTAGGGGCTCAGTTATTTGGAAAAGGAAGTGAAGAGGGAAACGAAGAGGGATTAAATTGGATTGATATGGAATCAAAAAAATTTAAATTATCTGACAAATACAGAATACCTCATATGGGTTGGAATGAAATAACCACTTTAAAAAATTCTGTAATATTCGATGAATACAGATTTAGAAGATTTTACTTTGCTCACTCCTATCATATGGAGTGCTTTGATGAGAAAAATATTCTTTCAACCACTAATTATGAGTCTAATTTTAACTCTTCAATTATGAAAGAAAATATAATAGGGACTCAATTTCATATTGAAAAATCACTTAAACATGGAATGAAGGTAATGGATAACTTCTGTAAATATTTTAATGCTTAAATCAAGAATTATCCCAGTTCTTCTTCTTCAAGGAGAGGGGCTTGTAAAAACAATTAATTTTAAAAATCCTAAATATATCGGTGACCCAATAAATGCGGTAAGAATATTCAATGAAAAAGAAGTTGATGAGTTAATATTTTTAGATATTAATGCTTCAAAATTAATTGTAGAACCAAATTATCAATTGTTAAGCAATATTTCAGGTGAGGCATTTATGCCTATGTCCTACGGAGGGGGTATAACTTCACTTAAACAAATAGAAAAAATACTAAAATTAGGGTTTGAAAAAATTGTTATAAACTCTTCTTTTTTTTCTAAAAAAAATCTTATTCAAGAAGCCGTAAAAAATTTTGGCTCACAAAGTATTATTGGAGCTATAGATGTAAGAAAGAATATCTTTAATTCTTATGTTGTATATAAAAATTCTGGACTAACTAAAATAAAGGTAACTTTGAAGGACCACATTGCATCTCTTATGGAGGCAGGCGTAGGAGAAATTTTTATAAATTCAATTGATAAAGATGGATGCATGAAAGGTTATGATTTAGATTTATTGAAAGTTGTAAGTTCATTAACAAAAGTTCCATTAATTGCTTGTGGAGGAGCAGGCAGTCTAAATCATTTAAAGGATGCTATTATCAGAGGAAATGCTTCTGCTGCAGCAGCAGGGAGTCTATTTGTATTTTTAGGTCCTCATAGGGCAGTGTTAATAAATTATCCAGATAGAGAAACAATTTATAACTTAAAAATAGATAACTAATGTGTGGGATATTTGCATATTTTGGCCCCAACTCCGAAGATTATTCTTCAAAATCATCTATTGAAAAGCTAGAGAAGCATTTATCAAAAAGAGGAAGAGATTCTTTCGATTTTCATAAAGATGAAAATCATTTTCTTTCTCACTCTAGATTAGCTATTTATGATACGACAAGGAATTCACAGCAACCTTTTTTTTCAGAATGTAAAAATTATCAATTGATTTTCAATGGGTCTATATATAACTTTGAATATCTTAAAAAAAATTACTTATCTAATTCTAAATTTAGAACTAACGGAGATACCGAAGTTTTACTTCAGGGATTAATTGAATATAAGAGTAGTTTTATAAAATATCTAAGAGGATCTTGGTCTTTTGTATTCATAGATAAAAAGAATAGAGATGTGATAGTTTCGAGAGACACCTTTGGCGAAAAACCTTTGTATTACAAATTTGACAATAATGAATTGATTTTTTCTAGCTCTCTTTTTGCCATTTTAGATTTTCAATCCTCTATGGAAATTGAATATGAAAATTTTCAAAGATATCTTATCTATGGCCTTTCTCGAAATGGACTAGATACTTTCGCTAAGGGAATTAAAGTATTCGGCCCAAATCAATACCTTACTTTTAAGCTTAGCGGTGAAAAGAATAGTTTTAGCTTTTCTAAGATCTTTAAAAATGAATTTGATTCCCAATATCATAATTATTCATCAGAAAAAGAAACCCTTTTAGAAAAAAACCTTGAAGCAGCTTGCAATGAAATCCAAAAAGCTGACGTTCCTGTAACAGCAACTACAAGTGGCGGAATTGACAGTAGTTTATTGGCTTCTTTTCTAAATAATATAACTAAAAGTTTTTGCGCAGAGGTTTCAGGAGATTCATCTGAATATCTAAATGCTAAAAGAATAGAAAATGCTACAAATCTAGTAGTAAATAAAATATCAACAAAATCAGAAGACTTAATTAATCATTTAAATCATTGCATATGCGCTCAGGAAGAGCCTTTTGACAGCCCAAGTGTTCTTCTTCAATTCCATATTTATAATGAAATTTCTAAGGATGGATATAGAGTTGTTATTGAAGGTCAAGGCGCAGATGAACTATTTTTAGGATATTCTAGATATTTACCATTTTATTTATCAGAACTTATAAGTTCTTTTAAGTTTTTTAAATCAGCTAAAGTTTTTTACTTAATGACAAAAAATGATAAAAATTTTTCAAGAATAAATTATTTTTTAAGTTTTTTTTATTTTAATTTTTCTTTTTTAAAATCTCTATACATATATTTAAAGAACGGCATTCCATTAAAAAACTTTTTATTTTTTGATTACTCAACTTCTGAACCTTTGGAAAAAAAACATTGGAGAAATAAAGAGATAGAAAATAATTTAACCAACTTATTAAACATAGCAGACAAAAATTCCATGTTTAATAATATTGAAGTAAGACTTCCATATCTTTATAGAGAGGTATCTAAAATTGCTATTGAAACAAATACCGAGGACTTATTGAAGAATAATGTATTTAAATCTCCTCTGCGATTTATTTTAAAAAAGAGAAATCTTAATGAAATATCAAATGATAAGTTTAAATTTGGATACCAGCCAAATAACTCAGAGATAATTTCAATTTTAAAAAACGCAATGTCTTTGAAAGATATTGATGAAAAATGGATAAGGGAGATAAATATCTTATTTGGCAAGGACTTACAAAGCTTGAAGGATGAGTTCTTCTTTAGGTCTCTAGTTTTTTTGAACTGGATAAGATGTTTGTCAGAAGAAACAGATTTAAATAAAAATATTTTTCTGAAAAATTAAACCTATCATGAAAAAAATATGTTTTTTAACTTCATCTCATCCGAGATTCGAACCAAGAATTTTTCAAAAAATGTGCCTCTCTACTGAAGAAAGTTACGATACGTCACTGGTAGTTTCAGACTCGAAAGGTTTTGAAATATTTTCAAAAGTAAGAATTTATGATGTAGGAAAAATAAAGAATAAATTTTTCAAAATGATTGTGGTTCCATATTTAATGTTGATTAAAGTAAAGAAAATAAAGCCAAATATTGTTCATTTTCATGATCCTGAACTGCTTTTGATTGCTCCCATATTAAAACTTTTAGGTTTTAAAGTAATTTACGATTGTCATGAAAACTATGATCTGCAAATAGAGACAAGACAGTGGATACCAAATATTTTCAAGCCTTTAATTAAAATCTTTTATCTCTCTGTTGAAAAATTAACCTTCCCTTTTATTGATAAAATCATTTTTCCACAGCCAGCCATGATTGAGAGATATAAAAATTACTCTGAAAAAACACAGGTGATATCAAATTTTCCTGAAGAATCTTATTTAAAAAATATTAACTTAAATAAAAAAGTTAATAAAAAAGTTATCTATACTGGTGGAATCTCTGAGGAGAGGGGAATTTTCAATATTTTAAGCCTCGTAGAACACATGCCTGATTATGAATTTACAATAGCAGGCTATGTTGAACCGAACTTATTGAGAGTCCTAAAAAAGAATAAGATATGGAATAGGATAAATTATTTTGAATTTATTACAGACTCAAAATCTCTTCAAAAATTATATTCTAGTCACTCTTTTGGTTTGATTTTATTCAACAATGTTGGTCAATACTACATGTCATATTCATTAAAACTTTTTGAGTATATGGCTAATGGGCTTACAGTAATAATGCCAAATTTTGGAAACTGGAAATCATTTAATGAAACTTACAAAGTTGGATTAAGTGTAGAAGTTACTAATTCTTTGAACATAGCACAAAGGATAAATAAGCTTACTGAAGATGATATGTTACATTTCAGATTGAATAATAATAAACTTGTAAATAAAGTTTTTAATTGGGAAACTCAAAAAAAATTACTGTTAACTCTATATAAAAAAATGCTGGATGATTAAAAAATTTAAAAAAGTAGTTGTTTTGGCGCCTCACACTGACGATGGAGAATTAGGCTGTGGCGGAGCCATTTCAAGACTCATCAGCGAAGGTGCAAAGGTTTTTTATTTTGCATTTTCAACAGCATCTAAATCTGTTCCTTCAAATTTAAGATCGGATATCTTAAAAGATGAGGTAATGAAAGCAACAAAAGCTCTTAAAATTCCTAAAAAAAATGTATTCATTTATGATTATGAAGTCAGAAAATTAAATTTTCACAGGCAGGAAATTCTTGAAGATTTAATTCATAAAAAAATTGAAATTAAACCAGATTTAGTTTTCTTGCCTTCTCCAAATGATATTCATCAGGATCATGCAACAATCTCTGCGGAGGGGTTACGTGCATTTAAGAACAGTTCAATTTTAGGATATGAATTAATTTGGAATAATTTAACCTTTAATACAACATGTTTTGTAAAGCTTGATAAAAATCATATTTCTGAAAAAGTTAAAGCCCTGCGATGTTATAAATCACAAAAAGACAAACCTTACATGCAAAAAGACTTTATTTTCTCTCTGGCAAAATCAAGGGGGGTACAAATAGGAGCAAATTATGCTGAAAGTTTTGAGGTCTTACGCTGGGTAATATAAAAGTCTTAGTAACTGGAGCCGGAGCGCCTGGAGGTCCTGGGATTATTAAATCTTTGACTTTGGATAGCAATATAACAGTCTTCTCAGGGGATATAGATTCAAATGCAACAGGAAGATTTTTTTCCGAAAAGTTTTTTCTTTTAAAAAGGGCAGACTCCAGAGATTTTATAAACGATCTTTTACAACTTTGTGTTTCGGAAAAAGTTGACATTATATTGCCTCTTGTTACCAAAGAGCTTTTTAAATTAAGTAAAAATAAGAAAAAATTTCAAGATAAAAAAATCAAAGTAATTGTCTCGGACTTTAATGCGCTTAGCATCGCAAATAATAAAGGGCTTCTTTACGAACATTTAAGTAAAAATGGCATCTCTTTGCCTTCATATAAAATTGTTAAAACAAAGGAAGAATTAACCTCATTTTCAAAAGATTTAGGCTATCCAAAAAAAAAGATTGTAGTAAAACCTTGTATATCAAATGGCAGCAGGGGAGTTCGTATTCTTGACGCTTCTTACGATAATTATTACTCCTTATTTAACAATAAACCATCATCTTTAATAACTAATTTAGAAGACTATTTAAAAATTTTGGGGAACAAAAAATTTCCAGATTTAATTTTAAGTGAATACCTTCCTGGAGAAGAACTTACTATTGATACATTAGTGAATGATGGAAATATTTATAGGCTTCTTATAAGAACACGTAATCAAATTAGAAGTGGCATCTCAATATCAGGAAAATTCGTAAAAGATTCAAATGTTGAGAAATATGTAAGAGATATAATAAAAAATATAAAAGGTTTAAACGGCCCGATAGGTTTTCAATTAAAAAAATCTAAATCAAAAGGATATCTTCTTTTAGAATCTAACCCGAGATTGCAGGGAACTTCAATCGCCTCTCATGGTTTAGGTTTAAATTTTCCTCTAGAAGCTGTCGAGTTGTCTCGAGGACAAAAACCTATAAAAATTATAACGAAACAAAATATAGCTTTTTCTAGATATTACGAAGAAATATTTTATGAATATTAACTATTTATTATCTTCAGTAAGTAAAAATCGAACAATAATATTTGACTTGGATAACACAATATACGAGGAAAGGTTATTCCTTTTCAAAGCATATAAGAACATTTGTAAAAAATTCTATAAAAACAAATGGGAAGATTCTTATAAATTCCTTGTAGAGGAATTTGAATACTCTCAACATAAAAATATATTTTCTAAATTATTAGCTGAATTTCCTTTAGATGATTTGAATTTAGAAAAAATTATTAAATTTCTAAGATTACAATCATTCAAAAATGAACTCGAACCATTTGATTGGTTTAAGCAATTTCTATCAAAGATACCCAAAGAATATAAAATTAGAATTATTACTAACGGAAATCCATCGCAACAAAAGAATAAATTTAAATCAATAAATTTTAGCAATTCTCCAAATGAATTTGAGTTGATTTGCGCAAATGAGACAAAACCTAAACCGCATAAAGAATCTTTTTATGAATTAAAAAATTTTTCTGATTTTATTTCCCCAGTTTATGTTGGAGATTCTATTTCTGATGAGGAATTTTGTGCAAATTTAAAAATTGAATTTTTCAACGTTTCATTGTTAATTTAAATTAGCATGAGAATTAAAAATTTTTTTAATCTCTTTTGCTGACCAATTTTTTGCTTTCTTTTTAGCAAAATACATTAAAAACTTTTCATAAGTCACAAAACTATTTGATACTTCCGGAAAAAAGCTTGCGTCAGGATGGCAATTCAAAGTGATAAGACCACCTACTGATTCTAGATGATGAATAATTTTCACAACTTCTTCTTTTTTAGACCAACATAAAGAGTCCATTAAAGTTAGCGGATTGTGAATTACATTTACTTCTCTCTTCAATTGCCTGGACCATGGTATAAAGGGGCCAGCTATCCCTGCTTTGAAACCAATTTCATCATACCAACCAATACTTTCATCTAACTCTATACCACACTTTTCAATATTGACTGGATTAGTTAAGGCGTCATAAGCAAGATAGTGGGCTCTGCCAGATGATACTTTTTTTGAAAATAATTTTTCTATAATTTTTATTTCACTTTTTATTTTTTTAACTGACCTTGCACTCCAATAATTATAATGAACGCCAACATTGAAGTTTTTTGGAATTATATTTATGAATTTTTTGATGTTTATATTCTTACTTCTTGCTCCAAATCTCCCTTGTTTGCCTACTAGAAAATAAATATTTGAAGAGAAGCCATACTTTTTTTCTAAATTTATCATTCTTTGAAGATTTCCTTTATAAAATTTATATGGGAAAACTAATGTGATTAATAAACTTTTTAATAAGATGTATATTTTCTTAAATTTGAGTTTTCTCATTGCGATAAAGATTTTTGAGACCTTACTTAATAAAGTAAATAAATCATTTCCCTTTAACTGGTCTATATCATGAGAAATTGATAATCCTACTGGAGATACCCACTCATTTTTAAGAGAAAATTTTGGTTTATTTTTAAATTTTAATGCTTGCATTGCATCTAGAAGCACAGCGTTAAAGTCATTTAAAATAGGGACATTTAATAATTTTTTTTCTGATTTGTAAGACTGTTTTGAAGAAAATCTTTGATGAATATCTTCTGATACAAATCCTTCTTCTTCTCTAAAAGTTAAGGATTCCATCATGTTTCCCCAAAAATCCCAAGACGGTATCAAACCTCCCGATTCATTTTCAAACCAAACACAAACATCACCACTTGATATTCTTTTCAAATTTTCACTCGAAATATCTATTGGATTCCAAGTTTTAATATTCGTATTTCCAAAATCAAATTTATAAATTTTTTCACAACAATTAATTTTAAAATTTGTGGGGATATAAATGTATCGATCTCTTGATTTATGAATATCTTCTTTGTCTATTAGTTTTATTAATTTTTGATCATAAATAGCAAGCCCTTCATTTGAAAATTGAAATTTTGAAAGTGTTGCTAATTGATTTAGAAGCCAGTAATCAACATTCAAAATAAAGCACCTTGGTTCATCAATCTAGTTATGTAGAAATCATTTAATTTGAGATTATTATCTTTATTTTGATTTTTTAAAATAAAACTAAGACCTCTTTGTGTCTCTAGCCATCCGAAATCTTTATATAAATTTAAGATTTTTTTTGAAAGAGGGTTATTACCCAGATTCCAACTTCTTATTATGCTAGCATTTTCTTTTTTTACGTCATTCTCTACGTGCTGTAACAAATGAAATAAAAGGTAATTTGATTCTTTGTTTTCTAAATATTTTGGATCTACTATAAAATCAACAATAGCTGCAACAGATTCATTTATACCGTAAATAACATATGCTATTGGCTTACCTTTTTCTTTTAAACAAATAAATTTTGGTTTATTGAAAGGGTTGTTGAAAATTCTCCATTCAAAAAAATCTTGACTCCTATTAATAGATGTAACGTTATTTCTGTCTAGAAATTTTTCAACAACACCTTTTAAATCATTAGAGAAAGAACTTACACTCTCAAGAGAGATAAAATCTTTTTTTTTAAGCTTTGGCTTTTTAAAATTTGAGTAAATAGAACAAGACAAAGATAGAAATTTTTCTAAAAATAATCTTGGATTTTCATACGAACCAGTTATTTCAGATAAACCTTTGTTATTAAAAACTTTAAAAACTTGTGAGGTTGTTCCTAAAGTTTCAAAACCAATCCTTTCAAAAGGTTTAACTGCTGGAGTGAAGCCCCAGATAAAATCAAAGTTATTTACCTCATTAATTTTAAACAATTTTTGATACATGAGATCAAATAGATTTTTCCCTCTAAATTCATTAGAGATTAACGTCTCTTCAGATTTTGCAGTATTGATCATTTGATTTGAAGAATTAATAAAAGGTATAGGAATTAATGCTTGAGTTCCTATGATTTTATTTTGGTATTCAGCATAAGAAAATAGAAGATTGCCATCTGATGAGATTTTCCTTGCAAACAACCATTTCCATTGATCTAAAGATCGATTTTCATTGTAGTAATCATTAAAAAAATTATTTAATCTATTCGCATCATTTAGTGTTGCTAATTTTATTTTAATATCGCCTGATAAGTCTTCCATGGATTTCTTTAAGAATCCAAATTATAAATCACAATTTATTTTAAAACCCATTTTTATAATCTTTGATTAATGTATTTATGTTAAATTAGCCCACTTGTTATGTGTGGTATTTTTGGCGCAATTTCTGATGATGGAAATATTGTAGATGATTTCAACATACTTGCTGACTTGGCACAACAAAGAGGAAAAGACTCATCTGGAATCATAGCCTACAAAAATGGAGATTTCTCAGTCTCAAAAGCAGACTTTCAAATAAATGAGCTTTTAAAAAAAATTAAACTTTCTGAATCAAAATGTCTTTTTGGACATAGTAGATTAATTACTAACGGCCATTCAGATAATCAACCTGTAAAAAGAAAGAAAATATTGGTTTTACATAATGGAATAATTACTAATCACAATGATATTTGTGAAGATATAAATTTCAAAAAAAAATTCAAAATAGATTCTGAAGTAATTAATGGAATATCTCATGATTTTTTATCTAAGGGTGGAATTTTGCAGAATCTTCCAAGTGAGATTTATAAGAAATGTATCGGTGTTGTTTCTTGCGCAATAATAATTCCTTATTTGGGAAAACTAGTTCTAGTATCAAATAATGGAAGCTTGTACATAGGAAAGAAAAATAAAAATATCTTCTTTTCGTCAGAAGAGTATCCTTTGAAGGTAATAAAAGCTAAAAAAATTAAAAAAATTTTAAATGACTTTTTAATCATCGATATTCCCAAATCAGATAAAAAAATTGCAGAAAAAATATTTACCACTCAAAGACCTAATTTAGTTCCCGAGTTAGTTCTATCAAGTTTTAATGAAAATTTACTTCAATATGAGAAGCCTAATCTAAAAAGGTGCAAAAAATGTATTCTGCCTGAATCTATGCCATTTATTTCTTTCGATGAAAAAGGCATTTGTAATTATTGTAAAAACTATGTTGAGAGGAATAACCCCAAAGATTTAAATATTCTCCTTGAATTAGTTGAAAAATACAGACGAAATAATTCAAGTGATTGTATTTTGCCATTTTCAGGCGGAAGAGATAGCTGCTATGGCCTTCACTTAGTAGCTAAAGAGTTAAAGTTGAAACCCTTAGCTTATACCTATGACTGGGGAATGGTAACTGATTTAGGTAGGAGAAACATTAGCAGAATGTGTGCTCAGTTGGGCATAGAAAATATTATTGTTGCTGACAATATCAGCAAAAAAAGATCAAACATAAGGAAAAACGTTTCAGCTTGGTTAAAAAACCCAAATTTAGGAATGGTGAGTATTTTCACTGCAGGAGATAAACATTTTTTTAGATATATAGAAAATATAAAAGCACAAACTGGAATATCTTTAAACCTTTGGGGGGTAAATCCATTAGAGGTAACCCATTTTAAGGCTGGATTCTTAGGCATACCTCCTGATTTTGAAGAAGAGAGGGTTTATACAAGTGGTGGAATGAAGCAATTAAGATATCAGTACTTTAGACTTTTAGAGATGGTTAAGTCTCCATCATATTTTAATTCGTCTTTATGGGACACATTTTCAGGAGAATACTATAGAAGTTTTCATAAAAAAAAGGATTATTTTCATATATTTGATTTTTGGAAATGGGATGAAGATGAAATAGATAAGACCCTTTTAAATGAATATGATTGGGAAAAAGCTATAGATACTTCAACAACCTGGAGAATTGGAGATGGTACCGCAGCATTTTATAATTACATTTACTATACATTGTCTGGATTTTCAGAGCATGATACTTTCAGAAGCAATCAAATAAGAGAAGGCCAACTTACAAGGGAAAAGGCATTAAGTCTTGTAGATGATGAAAATCAACCTAGGTACCCAAATTTACAATGGTACTTGGATACAATTGGCCTCAACTTTAAGGAAGTAATTTCGAAGATAAATTCTTTACCAAAGGTTTATGATTGAGAAGAATGAAAATATAAAATTATTATATATTTCAAAGTATCTTTTGCCTCCTGAAGGGGATGGAGTAGGATCTAGAGGCTTTCATTTAATGAAAGAAATTTCTTCAAAAGTTTCTAATATTACAATTATTACTTCAAATTCTAATCACCTTGGAAAGACACCTGATTTCAAAAATTTATATTTTTCTGATAAGAGTTCAGTTTTAGATTTATTTTGGTTAAAAACTTTCAAATATAAAAAATCTAAATCATTAGGGCGAATCATTAGCTGGATAGATTTTGAAATTAAACTCCTTTTTTTTATTTTTTTTAAGAAAATTCTTCCCAAGCCTGATGTTGTAATTATTTCAAGTCTTTCTCTATTAACTATTATTTCAGGTTTATTAATAAAACTTTGCTTTAAAGCAAAGATAATTTTTGAAATAAGAGATATTTGGCCTTTGACTTTAATAGAAGAGGGAGGCTTTTCTAAATACAATCCATTGATTCTCATTTTATCTTTCATTGAGAGAGTGGGATATAGATACTCTGATTTAATCGTAGGAACTATGCCCAATTTAAAAGAACATGTTGAAAATGTTTTAGGCTATGAAAAAGAAACTTTCCATATTCCAATGGGATTTAAAAAAGAAGATTTAGAAAAAAATGAAAATTTAAATGAAAATTTTTTTGATGAGGATAAATTGAAAGACAAGTTTATTGTTGGATATGCAGGCACCATAGGAATTACAAATGCTTTGAATATTTTTTTTGAAACAATTTCCTCTCTTAGAGATGAAAAAAACATACATTTTCTCATCTTTGGAGATGGCGATCTAAAAAAAGAATATATAAATAAATATGGGAAACTAACCAATATTACTTTTATGTCAAAGGTAAAGAAGATCAATTTAAATGCTGCTCTATCACGATGTGATTTGTTATATTTATCAGCATTACCTTCAAAGGTTTGGGAATATGGCCAGTCACTTAATAAAATCATTGACTACATGTTGGCTGCAAGACCAATTCTTGCTTCATATAGCGGCTACAAATCAATGATAAATGAATCAAAATGTGGAGTTTTTATACCTGCTGGCGATGAAGAAACTTTAAAAATTGAAATAAAAAGATTTTCAAAAATGCCTTCTTCGGAATTAGAAAGGTTAGGGAAAAATGGAAAGAATTGGGTGCTTCAAAATAATGAATATAAAATTCTTGCCCAAAAATATTATCAATTAATAAATAATATTTCCTCGTGAATTTACATAATTCAATTTCCTTATTTATAAAATTTTTATTTGATTTCTTTGTTTCTTTTATAGCTTTAATAGTCCTTTCTCCCTTTCTCTTAATAATTTCTTTAATGATTTTAATTTTTCTTGGAAAGCCTATTTTTTTCATTCAAAAAAGAGCAGGAAAGGGTGGAAAAACTTTTTACCTTTTTAAATTTAGAACTATGAAAAATCAAATTAATAATATGTCAGATAAAGATAGAATGACATATTTTGGTTCTCTTCTTAGAGATTTCAGCATCGATGAATTACCGAGTTTGGTTAATATTATGCGAGGAGAGATGAGCATAGTTGGTCCGAGACCTCTCTTAGAAGAATATTTAGATATATATACTGATGATCAAAAAAAGAGACATGAATTAAAACCTGGTCTTACAGGCTGGGCTCAAATAAATGGAAGAAATGATATAAGTTGGGAAAAAAAATTCGAATATGATTTATGGTACATAAAAAATAGATCTTTTTATTTGGATTTAAAAATAATTTTTAAAACTATTATTAAAGTAATTACTAAAGAAGATATAAAATTAAAAGGTGAAGTAACTACCAAAAAATTTGAAAAATAGAAATTTGAAACTAGCGATATTTGGATTTGGAGGCCACTCCAAGGTTGCCTATGATATATCTGTATTGAGCGGATGGAAGGAAATAGATTTTTTTGATGATAATTTAAACAAGAGTGAAAAAATAGTAGGAAACTTCAAATCCCTTTGCGAGAGTATAGATCTTTATGATGGAATCTTTATTGCTGTAGGAGATAATAATATTAGATTAAATAAAATAGAAAAATTAGAGTCGTTAACAGATAAACTTATAACACTTACTCATCCGAATTCATCCATAAGTAGTTCTTCAAAAATTGGTCAAGGAACTTTTATAGGCGCAAAAGCAGTTGTAAATCCCTTATCATCAATAGGTAAAGGCGTAATTATAAATTCTTCATCAATTGTTGAGCATGATTGTCATATTGAGGATGGAGCTCACATCGCTCCTGGAGGAATTCTGTGTGGCTCGGTAAGATTTGGAAAAAAATCTTGGTTAGGAGCAGGTTCTGTGGTGATAGAAAACTTAAGCATTGGTTCAAATGTTATAATTGGAGCAGGAGCTTCTGTCATACACGACATAAAAGATAACAAAGTGGTTGTAGGAGTTCCTGCTAGAGAAGTTTAATTATCGTCTAAGATGTGGCCAAATTATTCAAAACAAGAAGCTAATAAAGTAAAAGAAATCTTATTGTCCAATAAGGTTAATTATTGGACAGGTCAAGAATGCAAAAAATTTGAAGAGGAATTTGCAAAATGGTCTGATTGTAAATTTGCAATTTCTTTATCAAATGGTTCTGTAGCCCTTGAGCTAGCTCTCAAATCTCTAGATTTAAAGCCTAGTGATGAAGTAATAGTTACTCCAAGATCTTTTATTGCTTCTGTAACGTGTGTACTTAACGCGGGAGCAAAGCCTATTTTTTCAGATATTGATTTTCAGTCTGGGAACTTAAATGCTGAATTGATTTCAGAAAAAATAACTTCTAATACTAAGGCAATTATTTGCGTTCATATTGGGGGCATTCCTTGTGATATGGACCCTATTATGAAATTAGCAAAAAAAAATAATTTGATTGTCATTGAGGATGCATCACAGGCCCACGGTGCAAAATACAATGGTAAAAGCGTCGGTTCAATAGGAGATATAGGAACATGGTCATTTTGTCAGGATAAGATCATAACTACAGGTGGTGAGGGAGGAATGATTACCACTAATAATAAAAATATATGGAAAAAGATATGGTCCATGAAGGATCATGGAAAAAATTATGATTTAGTTTCAAAAAAACCAAACAAACCAGGATTCAGATGGCTCCATTCTAATTTGGGCAGTAATTTTAGAATGACAGAAATGCAAGCAGCTATTGGAAGAATTCAACTTACGAAAATGACTAAATGGACAAATCAGAGGTTACGAAATGCAAAAATATTGTTGAAAGAACTTAATGAATTTCAAGACATCTTATCTATTCCTATCACACCAGAAAATAGCGTGAACGCATATTACAGACTTTACGCTTTTTTGAAAATTGAAAAGTTAAAAAAAGGATGGAATAGAGAAAAATTAATTGAAGAATTAAATAAAAAAGGAACACAATGCTTTACTGGGTCTTGTTCTGAAATTTATTTAGAAAAAATCTTTAAAAAGCATCCATCAAAACCAAAAAAAAGGTTAAATAACTCAAAGAAAATTGGCGACAGCTCAATTTGTTTTTTAGTTGACCCAGGCATAAAAAATAAAGAAATAAAAAAAGATGCTGCGAACATAAAAAATGTTTTAAGAAATCTTGTTTCTTAAAAAACGAAGGGATTTATAAGCTAATTTAGCTTAAAATTATAATATTCATCTGAATGACTTCATCATGAAAAAATATGCTTTCATAAGATTGATACCAGATACCTTTTTTCTGGCTATTTCTTCTTTGGTAACTGTTTTTCTTTTTACCAATTTTGAAATTGGTTTAAGTTTCATTATATTTTCCTTTGAGATTTTCTTTTGGCTTTCCTTTTCAATTTTGTTTAGTTTTTATATTTTTAAGGTTTATGTTTTAGAAACATTCACTCTCAAGACTAAATTAGCTCAACCAATAAAGGGATATTTACTTGGGCTAGGAATTCTTGCATTGGTTGGGTTCTTTTATAAAAATAATTCTATTTTAGATTTTGGAAGGGAAACTTTTTTTTCCAATACTATTTTCTTTTCATCAAAAATAGATTTTTTAAATACTGCTGTAGTTGGATGGTTCTTGTCTTTTTTTCTTATGATCTCTATTCGATCTTGGCTTTTTTTGTATTCTAAAGCTTCAAAAGAGGAGTCAAGAAAAAGTTTAATCAAAAATAAAAAAAATGTTCTAGTTATTGGGGGGGCTGGATATATAGGGTCAGCTTTAATTAGAAGGCTGTTGAAGAATGGTTATAAGGTAAAAGTTTTGGATATTTTATTTTTCGGAACCGATCCTATTCAAGAATTTATCGATAATCCAAATTTTACCTTAATAAGAGCAGACTTCAGAAAAGTGGATGATTTAGTTCTAGCTATGCAAGATTGTGGCAGCGTAATTCATTTAGGAGGCTTGGTTGGAGATCCTGCCTGTGCAGTAGATGAATTTCTTACAACTGAAGTGAATTTAACATCTACAAAAATTATTGGACTTATTGCAAAAGCTGCAGGAGTAAAAAGATTTATTTTTGCAAGTTCTTGCTCTGTCTATGGCGATCAAGATGGAGTTTTAAATGAACTTTCAGAAACTAAGCCTCTTTCTTTATATGCTAAAACAAAAATAGCTTCTGAAAAAGTATTGCAAGATTTAGCTTCCGAAGACTTTAGTCCAGTGATTCTGAGATTTGCAACAATTTTTGGCTTGTCCAACAGAACTAGGTTTGACTTAGTAGTTAATTTGCTTACTGCAAAAGCTTATGAAGAAGGAAATATGACTGTATTTGGGGCTGATCAAACTAGACCTTTTTTACATGTCTCTGATGCTGCTAAAGCCATATCTCTTGCTTTAGAAGCTGATGCAAGTAAAGTCCATAATGAAATTTTTAATATAGGAGACGACAGACTAAATTACACCATTTTCGATGTTTCGAAGAAAATCAAGGAAAGGGTTCCTGAATCCAAAATTTCTGTAGAAAAAAGCAGAGAAGATGCCAGGAATTACAGAGTATCTTTTGCCAAAGCAACAAAGATCCTAAAATTTTCTAGTAAATGGACATTAGAAGAAGGTATAGAACAAGTTGTAGATAAATTTAGCAAAAATGAAATCGGAGATTATTCTTCAACAAAGTATAGTAACGTTATGCATCTTTCTGAAAGCGGCAGAGATTTGCTCGGCTCTCTTGAATATTCTGGCTGGGAAAAAGAGCTTCTAGAAGCTCAAGTTTGATTTATAGTGAAATTATCAAAAGTTGTTATTCCAATAGCAGGTTTAGGAACGAGAATGCTACCAGCCACAAAAGCTATTCCCAAGGAGATTCTTCCTTTAGTTAAAAAGCCAATAATACAAATTATTGTCGAAGAAATAGTAAACGCTGGATTCAAGGAGATTGTACTTATCACCCATTCAAGTAAATCTTCTGTAGAAAATCATTTTGATAGCAGTTATGAATTAGAAGCTACTCTAGAGAAAAGACTTAAAAGAGGTTTATTAAAAGAAATAAGATCAATTTCGAATCTCGATGTTTCTATTCAAAGTATAAGACAAGGTTATGCTTTAGGCTTAGGGCACGCAATACTTTGCTCTAAACCAATTATCCAAAAAGAACCTTTTGCAGTAGTACTTCCAGATATGATTTTAGGAGAATCAAGCAAAAAAAATAATCTTTCTAAGTTAAAAGAAGACTTTGAGAGAACTCATACTTCACAAATTCTTTTAGGCAAAATATCAATAAAGGAAGCTAATAAATATGGGATAGCTAAAATTGAAAAAAATAAAGTGAAAAAAATTATTGAAAAGCCATCAAGAAAAAATGCACCTTCAAATCTTTTCGTTGTTGGAAGATATATCTTTTCTAATAACATATTTGACTATCTCTCTAAATTAAAAAAAATAAAAAATAATGAATTAGAGTTAACCCAAGCTTTACAAGATTACTTAGATGATGAAAACGAATTAAACTTTAGTAATTTAGAGGGGAGTTTTTATGATTGTGGCGATCAACTCGGTTATGCAAAAGCATTTATAGACTTTTCTTTAAAAGATAACGAGATAGGCAGTGATATTAAGAAATACATTATAAAGAAAATAAAGAATGACAAAGAAAAATAATATATCTGTCGTAAGTGGTGGGTTTGACCCAATTCATAGTGGACATATCTCCTATCTTAAAGAAGCTCGCAAGTATTCAGATTTTTTAATCGTCTTGCTCAATAGTGATGAGTGGCTTAAGAAAAAGAAGGGGAAGTACTTCTTACCTTTCAGCGAAAGAAAGGAAATTCTAGAAAATATGTCAATGGTAGATAAGGTTTTTTCTTTTGAGGATGACGATTTAGGTACATGTAAAAAAGGCTTATTAAAAATAAAAAAAATGCATCCTGATAGAAATTTAATTTTTTGTAATGGAGGAGATAGAAATGAAGAAAATATTCCAGAAATGTCTCTTAAAGAAATAGAGTTTAAGTTTGGTGTCGGTGGAAAAGATAAAAAAAACTCTTCTAGTAAGATTCTCAAAAATTGGAATTACATGAAAGAAAAAAAAATTTGGGGCTTCTTTTATAATTTATTTATCGACGAAAACATCAAAGTTAAGGAGCTAAATATTGAACCAAAACAGGGAATGAGTTTTCAAAGGCATTTTCATCGTAATGAGATTTGGTTCATAAGCAGAGGATCATGCCAAGTTAAATATAGTAAAGATAAAGATGAAAAAGCAAAGGAATATAATCTTTCAGCAGAAGATATATTTAAGGTGAAAAAAGGTGAATGGCATCAAATAATTAATCCACATGATGAAGTTTGTAAAATCATTGAAATACAATACGGAGACAAAGTTCAAGAATCTGATATAGAAAGACTTTATTATTTTAAAGAAACAAAAATCTAAAAATGAATTTGAAGTACCTTTTTAGATATAAATTTAAAAAAAAAAGAAATCGTATTCACATACTGAATGCTAATGATCTTTCAAAGCTTAAAAAAGAATTATCAAAAGTTAGATTTTTTGGTTTAGATACAGAATTCGATTGGAGATCAACTTATTATCCTAGAATCTCAATAATACAAATTGTTACAGATAAAAGTTTATTTTTAATAGATTGTCTAAAGGTTAATCCAATAAGTGCCTTACAAGAATTTCTTGAAGATCCAAATTTTTTAAAAATCTTTCATTCTGTAAGAAGCGATACAACTGTCTTGAGTAATTGTCTATCAATAAAAACTAAGAACGTATTTGATATCCAACAGGCAGATAAAATATTATCTGGAGGTGAAATAAGATCTTACGGAAAAATAGTAAAAAATTTTTTTGGCGTTAAGTTAAAAAAAAATGAAACAAATTCTAATTGGCTTAAAAGACCTTTGTCAGAAAGCCAAGAAAAATATGCTTTTGAGGATGTAGACTTTTTAATCGAAATATATAAGCTTCAAAGAAAACAGCTAAATAAACTTAATATATTTGATGAAGTGAAGAAGAATTCAGATCAAGAGGCTAACTTAGGAAATCAATCTTTAAAACAGATGAGATTTTTAAGACAAGAAAAAAAGTTATCAAAAAGAAAAATAGAAATTTTTATTTGGAGAGAAGATGTTGCAGAAGAAGACAATGTTCCTCCAAATTTTATTTTCAAAGACAAATACCTCAAGCAATTATCAAAAATTGATACAAAAAATATTCATGCAAGAAAAGAAATTATGACCATATTTGGAGACTCTGAGCTTACAGATAGGTTTATATCTAGATTTAAATGATAATTGTTTGGCTTTTATATTATTTTTTGTCTTTCTTAATAGCATTTTTATTAACAAACTTTTTTGAAAAAAGATTGTTAAAAACCTTGATTTTTAGTCTGGTTATTTCTTTATTAGGAACAATCTGGTTTATCAGTCCTGGAAGCAGTCAGTTGGCTCCCATAGCATCAATATTTTTTTTAGAAACCACTATTATTGAATATAAGGGTTATTTAAGAATTTTTAGACCATTTGTTATTTTATTTTTACTTACTTTTACCTTATCTTTGATTTTTTGGAAAAAAAGAAACTAAAAATTTATAACCTTACATTCCAACTTTTTGATATCTACAAGCCCAACTTGATTTTTACCTTTCATAAACCCTGCACATTCTCCAGGATTAAATATCACACAACCTAACTTAGTTTCTAGTCTATATCGATGTGTATGTCCATGTAATATTAGGTCATTCATTTTGGCCATTTCTATGTTTATTAATTCTGGATGATGAATAATTGTTATTTTTTTACTAAGTATTTCTACATGAAAGGGTTCTTCATAAATTTTGCAATCAAATTTTTGAGAAGCTTTTTCAAGCTCATCTCTTTCTTCAATATCGTTATTACCTAAAACTGTAATGAGAGGGCAACGTAACTGATTAAAGGCTAAAAGAGCTTTTGGGAGAGATATATCTCCGGTATGAAATACAAGATCTGTGCTATTTTCATTGAAAATAGCACAGATTTCTTCTATGTTTTTTAAGTTATTATGCGTATCTCCCGTTACGCCTATAATCACAAATTATACTTTTTCTAGAATGTGAATACCGCAAGCGGTACCTAGACCAATAACATGAGTCATACCAAGTTTTGCTCCTTCAACTTGTCTCTCACCAGCTTCACCTCTAAGGTGGGTGCAAACTTCATATATGTTTGCAATACCTGTAGCCCCTAAAGGATGTCCTTTTGAAAGAAGTCCTCCTGAAACATTTACTGGTACTTTTCCTCCAAGCTCTACATGACCTTCATCAATCATTTTTCCGGCTTCTCCATCTTTGCAAAGTCCCAAGTTTTCGTAATGAAGCATTTCAGCAGTTGCAAAACAATCATGAAGTTCTACTAAGTTGATATCTTCAGGACCTACGCCTGCCATTTCATAAGCTTGTTCAGCAGCCAACCTAGTACAAGCATTGACATCAGGCATGACTAAATCTCTGTCTGTATATGGGTCACTTGCAAGTGCAGAAGCTTTGACTCTTACAGCGCGTCCCATTCCTAATTCTTTTGCTTTTTTCTCTGAAACAAGTACTGCAGCGGCAGATCCATCAACGTTTACAGAACACATTAATTTTGTATTGGGGTAAGAAATCATTTCGGCATTCATTACAACATCTAAAGGAGTTTCTATTTGA
>MDTG01323632.1_pt1 | contig 34124 bp, 36 predicted proteins | sample 811421 | NCBI WGS metagenome assembly MDTG01 (sample SAMN05326645, study PRJNA326480) | marine metagenome | isolation source: seawater | place: Pacific Ocean: South East | collected 2011
AAAAACGAGAAGAATTAGCAAAAAAAGAAAAAGAAAGATTAGAAAAAGAGAAACTTGCTAAAAAAGCAAAAGAATTAAAATTAGCGAAAATTGCAGAAGAAAAAGACAAAGAGATTAAAGAAGAGGAATTAAATAAGATTTCAAATTTTGAAAAGAAATTTTTGTCAGCTCCAAAAGATTATTATTCAATTTTCTTAGCATCACTTGATACAAAAAAAGATGCACAATCATTTGTAAAAAAGTATAGCTTAGGAAATAAATCAATAATAGTACACTCAAATAGTGATAAAATGATAGTAATGACAGGTATTTATAGTAATCGAACAGAAGCATTATCAGGACTATCAAATTTAGATAATAGATTAAAGAAAAATAAACCATTCTTACAAAAAATATTTAGAACACAAGAGTCATACTTAAAAAACAATTTAAATATAGATAATTCAAATGAGTCAAAAAAAGAGGAAATCATAAATGCTTCAATCTTAGAAAAAGAGAAACTTGCTAAAGAAGCGAAAATAGCAGAAGAAAAAGTTAAGTTAGTAGAAAAAAATCAAAAAGTAGAGATAAAAAAAGTAGTACAAACAGCATATTCAAAAAAATTAGCAAGTTTTAGTAACAAGTTTAATAAAGCATCTAAAGACAATTATACTTTAAAATTAATAACTATTAAAAATAGTAAAGTAAAATGGTATACACATAGATTTGGATTGGATCCATATTATACAGTTATTAAAAATGGTAATAAAAGTACTATCTACTATGGAGTTTTTAATACTGTAAAAGATGCAAAAGCAAAGACTGATTCATTACATCCTTTAATATCTCAATCAAAGCCACCAGTTAAAAAAATTGGATCTATTAGATGAAAAAAAGATTAAATAAGTTTAGAGAATCAAATTCTATAAACAATATCTTATTATTAATTTTTCTTTTTTTAGCTTTAGTATTTACAAGCTATTATTACTTTAACAGTTATAAAGAAAAAATATTAATAAATGCCAAGGATAACTATCAACTAAATATTAACTATTTAAATTCAAAAGTTCATAATAATATTCTTAAGTCAGATAAAAATATTATTGAACTAGAAGTAAATAAAGTTTTAGAAAGTACATTATTTGATTTAATTGAAATTGAGCATGATAGATTCATTTTCAGTAAAGAAAAATTAATAAATACAACTCCAAATTTTGATGACAAGTCTTGGGCAATAGCTGAAATTGTAATTGATGCAAGATATGGATTTATAAAAAAAATAGATAAAACCTCTTTATATGAATTTATGGCTAGTTCAAATTATGAAAAATCACAACCGATTAATATTAGATATCAAGTTTATAAAAAAAATGAAATTAAGAATTTTATTACGAAATTAGATTTTTCAAATATTAAACTAGAAAAAGAAAATAAAGACGATTCTTTCTCATGGATTGATTCCTTAATTACAATAGATATTGCTAATAAAATCGAAGATATTGTAATAGATAATATAAATATTGCAACTATTTCATACTCTTTAAATAGTAAAAAAGTAAAAGCAGAACTGCAATCTTTTCTTATCCATATCATAATATTTAATTTAATTATATATTTACCTATCTTGTTTATGTTAGGTTTTTATCATAAATTTATTTTTAGAAAATATGTAACAAAACCAGTTTTATATATAAATAATTACCTTGATGATATCCTTGATAACAAATTTGCAGCCTTAGATAAAAGTCAATTTGAAGGTACTAAAGAAATTAAAGAACTAACAACAAAAGTTTCAAAAGTTTCATCAAAAATAGCAACTTTAAAAAATGAGATAAATGTAAATAAAGATTCTTTAGAAAAGAAAACTTATTCTGATACGTTAACAGGTCTTCCTAATAAATATATCTTTGATTTTGATATAAAAAGTATGTTTGTAACATCAACAAGCGCATATGTTTTTATATTAAGAATTGATAGTTTAGTTGAGCTTAGTAAAAAATATGATTCTGGATATATTAATAATTTTATAGAAACATATTCAAATATTATTAAAAACATTATCTTTAATATTAATAAAACAAATTTAAAAATGTATAGATTTTATGGTTCAGAATTTGCAATTGTTGCTAAAGATATGAATTTTGAAGAATCACAACAAATGTGTGAGGCTATAATCAAAGAAATAAGTGATAGAATACCTTTTATATATGATGTACCTGATGATTTAATTCATATTGGTGGAACTTCTTTTGATTTATATGGTAGTTTAGAGTCAGTTCTAGCATCTGCTAATAGTGCTTATAAAGTGTCAAAAGAAAAAGGTATAAGTTCTTATTATATTATCAGTGAAAAAGATATTGAAAAAGATTATACTTCTATTAATAATAATGTAATTGAAGTAATTACTAAAGCAGAATTTGAAATTGATTTAGTTCTAGATACATATCTTTTTGATAATCCTGATATTTTAGTTATGAATGAAGTTTCACCTCAATTATATGATCATAATAATGAAAAGCTTTCAATAGGTTCTTTTATAGCAGTTTCTCAAAAACTAAAATTAGCTGATAAGTTTGATAAATTAGTAATTGAAAAAACAATAAATCTTATAAAAGAAAAACAAATAAATCATGAACTATCAATTAATCTTTCAATTAGTTCTGTTGAAAACAGTGAATTTATGATTTGGTTAAGAGATATATTAGAAGAAAATGAAGCAATTAAAAAATATATTGTATTTAGTATTACTTCATATAGTGCATATTTACATAGAAAATCTTTTGAAAAATTCGTATCAGATGTTCATAATATGGGTGCAAAAATTCTTATTAAAAGATATAAAACTGATGAGTATCCTCTAAATAAATTAGAAGAAGTAAAACTAGATTATATTAGAATGGATAAAGATTATACAAATAATTTTACAAATGATGTTGTTAAAAAACATAAAGTTAAAAATATTGTAATCTTTGGAGAATTAAATAGTATTAAAATTATGGCAGATAGTGTAAAACTTGAATCTGATTATGATTTATTAGAAAGATTTGGTACTTATGCAACAACAAGATAAGGTAGGTAGGATATAAATGAGCAAATATATTTATTTAATTTTTATTATATTTTTTACAGCTTGTTCAACAACAAGTCCTAATAAAGAAACTATTAAAGAAGTAAAAGAAGTTGAAAACTTTACAAAAAAAGAATATAAAGATATTTCAAAGGATGCAATTTTTGAAGCATCTAAAAAGCTATTTTTATTTGCAGATAAAAAACAGTTTAGAATTGATTCATATAGAGATCATTTAGAAGTTTCGAAAACTAAAATGTCACATTTCTTTTTTTATCCAGTAACACATGAAGATAGATGGAATTTAACTGTTGATGAAAAAGACAATATTTCATTTGCAAAATTAGAGTTAGTTAGAATAACTGATTTTAATGAAGATAATGTAGAATATTTAAGTAAGTATAACCATGAACTTTTTTGGAGTAGACTTGATTACTTATTAGGATTAAGTGATAAATGGCTTATTTGTGATAGTGTAAAAAATGTAAGAGGAACATTATGTGATAGTATTGATATGTATACTAAAACTACTCCTACAAAAGATGATATAGTTAAAAATATCCTAATTTCAGAAAGAAAGAAAACAAAAAACTTAAATGAAATTAATGATGATATTTTAAATGAAGATATTGAGTTTGCTTTAGATGAAACTAAAGATGATCTTTTAGGTAAAGAAAATATAAGTGATAATCAAACAAATGAAGAAAAAACACTTGATGATGAATTAAATAAAGAGATTGAAGAGCTTGATAAAAAAGTTAATTCTAATATTGATAAAACATTAGATAGAATAAAAAATGATATAAAAGACGAACAATGATAAAAATCATATACTTACTTTTTTTTCTTATTATTAATATTACAACTTTAAATGCACTAAGTATAAATGAAGCAGCAAAAAATTTAAAGGATGGAAACTACGAGACAGCTTTAGCACAATTTACGCAATTAGCATTAGATGATAATGTTAATGCTCAATATAATTTAGGTCTTATGAATTATAAAGGTCTAGGTACTAGTATTGATAAAAAACTTGCATTTTTTTGGTATGAGCAAGCAGCGAATAATGGAAATAAACAAGCTTTAAACAACTTAGCTTATATGTATTATATGGGTGAAACTGTTAAAAAAGATATTAATAAAGCTAAATACTATTATGAAGAATCAGCAAAACAAGGTTATGCTCTTGCACAACTAAATATTGCAATGATATATGAAAAAAGCACTAATAAAGAAAACTTAAGTAAATCTTTTCAATGGTATAAAGAAGCAGCTTTACAAGGTGTAATAATAGCTCAGAATAATCTAGCATCTATGTACTATTTTGGTAAAGGTGTTAAAAAAGATTTAAAACAAGCAGCATATTGGTATGAAAAATCAGCAGATGCGAATAATCCTATTGCTCAATATAATCTTGCATTAATGTATTTATCAGGTGATGGTATAAAAACAGATCATAAAAAAGCCATATCTTTATTAGAAAAATCTTCAAGTTCTGAAATGATATTAGCACAAATAAAACTAGCAGATATATATAGAGAAGGTAGTATAATAAATGTGGATTATAAAAAAGCATTTGATTTGTATATGCAAGCTACTAAAGAAAATAACACTAAAGCAATGTATTATATAGGTTTTTTCTATTTTAATGGACAAGGTGTAGCTAGAAATGAAGTTAAAGCTATTGAATGGATGAAAAGAGCAGAATCTTTAGGTCATAAACGTGCCACAAATTTTTTAAAACTTAATAATTTAAGATAAAATCAAACAAGTTTCTTATATAATCTTTTTCTTAATTGACCCCGTCGTCTAGCGGCCAAGGACCTCAGGATTTCCTCCTGAATACGTAAGTTCAAATCTTGCCGGGGTCGCCATATTAAACTACCGTATTATCAGTGTGATCTGTCAATCCCAAATAGGACAGAATAATAATAACTTAAGCAACCATTTCTAAACGTAACATTTTCTCTTCAAATTCTACTGGTGACATATAATTGTTATAAGAATGTAACCTTTGTCTATTATAGAATATTTCTATATATTCGAATATCATTTCAGTAGCTTGTGCTTTGGTTTTGAAAGTTTCATGATAAACTAATTCTGTTTTTAATGAATGAAAAAAACTTTCAGAAACTGCATTATCCCAGCAATCACCTTTTCGACTCATACTTTGAACAATTCCATGTTCTTTTAATAAATTCTTATGAGAATCAGAAGCATATTGGCTTCCACGATCGGTATGTCAGATAAGCCCTTTATCAGGCTTCCTTCTTTTAATTGCCATTATTAATGCATCATTTACTAATTTAGTTTTCATGGTATCATCCATACTCCAACCAACTACTTTTCTTGAGTATAAATCAATTACAGTAGCTAGATACAAAGTGATCTGGTTACCCTAAATAGTTCTGGAAGAATTATAAACTTATTTATAGTGATATTTTGTCTAAGAGTAGATAAATAGCCTACTTAAAATGATAAGAATTTTTTAACTTCTAATTCAATGTCATTTTTTAGAGAAATAGGTTCAATTACTTTCAAATGTGGAATCCATCTTTTAATTAATTCTTTTACCTCTAAAGTTTGTGTTACTCTAAATTTTATTAATAAATTTCCATTCTCTTTTACTTCTAATAGTTCTTGTGATTTTAGATATTTCTTTGCATTAAAGTAAAAGGCTTTCGATACATCAACTTCAAGTATAATATCAATTAAATGTTTTTTATAATCCCTTTTATATACTGAAAATGGTGTTTGCATATCTTTTATAAAATCAATTATTTCTAAGTTCTTATGAAATGTTTTAGAAGTATCTTCTACACTTTTAATTTTTGAGATTCTATACATTGTAAACTCAAGTTTTTCATGTTCTATTTCACATGCTATATAAAAGTTTTCATTTATAAATACTATTTTATAAGGCTTAACTTCAAATAGTTCATTTTTACCATTTACTTCGTAATTAATCTTTGTATATTTTTGATGTTTAATAGCGTATTCTAATGCTTTAAAAATAACCATATCATCTTTTTTTGTTTCAAATGGCTTATTTTTAAAATCATAAAGCTTATTTGTATCTTTTATCTTACTTTCTAAAATATTTTTATCATTGTCATCTAAATCAAAGTTATCAAATAAATCGCTTTTATTTGCAAGATTAAAGGTGTGTACCATTAAAGATAAAACCTCTGGATTCATAAAGTTATCAAAGGCATTTTTAGTTATTGCTTTATAGCAACCTTTTTCATCTTTCCCACCTCTAATAAGCTCAAAATTAAAGTAAGGTTTTAGTACATCTAGTACTCTTCTTATAGTTTTATCTGATACAGGCTTATTTTTAGAGTTTAGCCAGATATTTGGGACATAATCCTTAGCATCAGCAGCTGCTTCTTCAATAATTTTATCTATGCATACTTTTTCACCGTTATTAAATCTTTTTAATAACTCTAAAACTCTTGTTGTTTGGTTTGATTCCATTTATTTTCCTATTTAGTAAATCTAATAATATTGTAATTAGTATTATAGACATATATTGTCTAAGGAAAAAAGACATCAAAATCTTTTGAATTTCTTCCATATCTTAAATATCACAACTTTTAATTATTAGACAATATATGACCAAGATACTCTCTATAATTTTAATATATAAAAAATAGGAGACATAAAATGAATATTACATATCACGCTGGACAAAGATTTTTAGAAAGAGTTGTAAATAAAGTGGATTTTACAAAATATGAAGTACATAGAACAGTTGAATATCTTGAAAGAGTATTTAAAGATGTTTTGCCAACAAGTTATAACAGATATTTACCATTGCCAGGTTTTGAGAATAAATTTTATGCAATCTATAAAGAAAATTCAATAGTTACAATAATTCCAAAAAACAAAAGAAGGAACAAATAATGTTTAATGACTTACAAAAAGAACTAGATACAAGTATAAAAAGTTTAGCTGAAAATAGTTTGTTAAAAAAACTAAGAAAACAGGGAATTGAAAGAACTGATATCTCTACAGAGAAGTTTTCTGAGCTTTTAGAACTAGAGATAGATATTATAAAATCTGATGGTAAAAAAGTTGGTTCAGGTGTTGCTGTAGGTATTGGAATTTCAATACTTACTGGTGGATTATTTTAAAAGGAATGATTATGAATACAAAAGAATTAGAAAAGATTATAGATGGTACATCAAAAAAATCAACTGCTGGAAAAGTTTGGACCATAACAAAACTTCTATCATCCGCAACTTGGATTACTGGAAAGTTTATTGCTAAAAATACCCCAACTGTTTTAGGTGCTGCATGGGAGATTAAAAAAGAGATAAATGAAGTAATTGTAGATGAGTATCAATCATATAAAAAAGAACAAAAAGAGCTAGAAATGGATGAAAGAATTAAAATGCTTACACATAAAGGAGAAGGTAGATGAGTCCAGAAACAATACTTGATGATGCTATAAAATCTATAAAAGATGGAACTGAAACTATTTCTAATAAATATGAGGAGCATATTAGAGAAAAAGCTATTGAAAAAGTAAATGCAAAAATAAAAGAAAAGAATCTTGAAGTTGAGCAAATAGAACAAGATGATTATGAAGCAATGATTTCTGATCTTTCAAAAGATATAAAAGAAGATTACGCAAAGAAAACTTCTCAAGGTTTATTAGCATTTATAGGTCTTGATATGTTATTTGGATTATAGGAGATTAAATGTTTAATTTATTATTTAAAACTACTGCATATTATGTAATTTGGAAAAAATTTAAAAAGCATATTCTATTGATCTTAAGCTCTATATTTTTAATTGGATTTATTGGAATAGTTTATGATGATTTGTTTCAAGTTATGAAAGTAAAAGATAAAGATATGCTTGGTACATTACTCTTTTTTAAATGGTTTCTTATTATGATTATTATTGCTATTAATATTTATATATTAAGAAAAACAAAAATTGATGTAAAAGAAGTTGAATTAAGCAATATCTCAAACGAGAAACAAAATGAAAAGATCATTATGAAAAAAGGTGAGCTTTTTAGTACCAGTGATTTGATTTTAAAAAAATATGAAAAAAGAGTCTAAAATAAAAATAAATAATATAGGAATATTAAATGTTAAAAAGTTTTATATATATAATATTATTATCGGTTTTTTTCAATGCTTGTTCAAGTGTCAAAAAAAATGAAAGATATTATCAAGAGAAGCTATGTAGTAAACTAGATGGATTGATGGAATATACTCTCAAAGATAAGACTAGAGTTGATTGCCTTAGTTCAGAGTATGCTATAGAAGTTGATTGGGCAGAAAAATGGGCAGAGGGTGTAGGGCAATCATTGTACTATGCTCAAATGACAAATAAGAAACCTGCTATTGCTTTAATCGTTGGTTCAAAAGATGAAAGATATGTTAGAAGATTAAATACTTTAGCTAAGAAGTTAGATATCAAAATCTTTATTGTTAATAAATAGAGAATATATTAGCTATAATATAACATATTTATCAATAAGGATTAATATGTTAGATATTAATATAGAAACACCATCTTCAATCTTGGAAGTCTTAAAGGATAATTTTAAACAAAAAAGACTAAGTTTTAACCTTACTCAAGAGGGACTTAGTAAAAAAAGTGGTGTGAGTTTAGGGAGTTTAAAAAGGTTTGAGAATAGTGGACAAATATCTTTAGAATCACTTTTAAAACTTGCCTTAGTTTTAGAGTGTTTAGAAGAGTTTAAAAATATAGCAACAATAAAAAATGAGATCCATTCAATGGATGACCTCTTAAAGCAAGAGAAACCTAAAAAACAAAGAGGCAGTATAAAATGAGTATCCAAACTATAAATGTCCATCTACACACAAATAACAAAAAAATAAAAGTTGGAACTTTAGCATATAAATCTAAAAAGATATATTTTGAATATGATAAAGAGTTTCTAAAAACAAATATAGAGCTATCACCTTACAAACTTCCAAAAAAAGATGGTGTACATATATGTCAAGAAAATACTTTTGACGGACTTTTTGGAGTATTTGCTGATAGTTTACCTGATGGTTGGGGAAAACTACTTTTAGATAGATATCTTTTAAGTAAAGGGATAAACTTTAGAGATATTACACAACTAGACAGACTGGGTCATATTGGAGAGTTTGGTATTGGAGCTTTAAGCTATGAGCCTGTAGTTGAAAATATTGCATTTAATGAAGATGAAATATCCCTTGAAAAAATAGCACAATCTTCTCAAAAAGTCTTACAAGGAACAAGCACAGAACTTCTTGATACTCTTTTGGCTATTGGAGGATCTAGTGCAGGTGCTAGACCAAAAGCCATGATACAAATAGATAATGAAAATAATATTATTCATGGTAGTCAAACTCTACAAAAAGGGTATCAACACTATATAGTGAAGTTTCCAAATTCTCTTGATGATAAAGATATCGGAAAAATAGAATATATCTACTCAATGATGGCAAAAGATGCAAAAATAGATATTCCAAATACAAAACTACTTCATACTAAAACAAATAGTTATTTTGCTATTCAAAGATTTGATAGAGTTCAAGATCAAAGAGTGCATATTCATTCTGTTGCTGGACTTACTCATACTGATTTTAGAATGCCAACTGTTGATTATGATGACCTTTTAGCTTTGACATTACATCTTACAAAAGATGTATCACAACAAAGCATGATGTTTAGATTAGCTGTATTTAATCTACTCACTCATAATAGAGATGATCATGCTAAAAACTTCTCATTTTTATTGGATAAGCAAAATAATTGGAAACTCTCTCCTGCTTATGACTTGACCTTTTCCTTTGGTCCAAACGGTGAACATAGCACAACTTATCTAGGTGAAGGGAAAAATCCTACTCTAGAACATATTCATAAACTAGCAAAAAAACATAATATAAAAAATAGTAATCATATAATATCTGAAGTACAAGATGGTGTGAAGAACTTTAAAAAATATGCTAAAGAATTAGGAATTTCACAAAGTAGCTATAAAAATATTAGTGGATCTTTTTTAATTTAATACAAAATACATTTTTATTAAGTATATGGTTAAATAGACAATATATGTCTATCTGAATTTATATAATTCTCTTATCAAACAAATAAGAGGATGTAAAAATGAGTATTAGAGAAACATTATCAAGTTATGGAATTGAATCAATTTATCACTTTACAGATAGAGCAAATTTAAAATCTATAGAACAAAATGGCATTCAATCATTGTTAAATATTGAATCAAATCAAATTGATGTTTCTCGATATGGTGCAGAAAGTTTAAGTCATACTCTTGATAAAAAAAGGGGACTTGATAAGTTTGTTCATTTATCATTTATTAAAGATCATCCCATGTATCACTCTGCTAAAAAAAGAGGAAGTATTATCTCTCCTGTATGGATAGAACTAGATATATCTATATTGTTTGATGAAAATACATTGTTCTGTGACAAGGTTGCAAATCAAACTAACTCAAATATATTTACGATTGAGGATTTATTTGAATATATTGATTTTAATACTTTAGTGAATGAAAAAGATTTTTGGACAAGAGTTGAAGCAAGAAAAGCAGAAGTAATGGCTTATAGTTCAATTAATATAAATAAAATAAAAGGGATTACAAATGGCAAATAGACCAATATTTTCAGTAAGTAACAATAAAAGAGAATTATTTAAAGAAACTGGAATAGAGTTTAAGTTCTACAATGGTTTTTCAGTATCTCAAAAATCAAAAAGTATTATTTCATTACATGAAAGTGCAAAAAAAATAGGATACAACAATATTCTAGAAGTATCAACTAAATCAGATAATGAACTGGGCTGGAAATTAAGTGCATTTAATCTTATGGTAGATTTTGAAATAGATCATCAAATATCTCTTGAATGTGCATTTCAAGGTAGTAAAATATTTGAAGGAGATGTTCAATATAAAGATATTTATTTAACTGAAAGTATAAAAGCGAAAAAAGATGAAAGATTAAGAAATTCAGGGAATATAATAGGTTTTTGTTATGAAGGTATATTTTGGGAAAATGAACCTAAAACTTCTTTTTATGATTGGCTATATATAAATACTTTATATAAAAATTATCCAGATATTATTGATGAACTAATAAAATTCGATAACTTTTCTGATATTGAATTTAATCCCAAAAGGTCAATAAATTGTCAAGCTAGAACTTGTGCAATATTGGTTTCACTTGTAAGGCTAAATTTAATAGATATAGCAATGAAATCAAAAGAAGATTTTATAAAAACTATTTATAAAATAGAACCTGTTCAGCTACAGTTATTTTAAATAGATAGTATGTGGGAAAATATTTTTGTATAAAATCAAATAACTTTTCTAATTTCAATAATTATTTATGTAGTTTTGATAATATAATAATTCATTCAAGTATTGAATATGATAAAATTAATATAATTAACACAAAACAAACATTTATTTATGGCAGTTAGTGGTAAAAAATAGAATGTTACTAATTCAGTTTGTATTAGACAGTATGTTAATACATTAAACAAGATAATCTAAAAAATATTTAAAAGGGTAATTATGGGTGATTGGGAAGATACTTTTGGAGTAGGTACAACTTTAGATGACTTAGAAAATGAGGGCTTATATGATAATAGTTTTGAAAAAGAAAATGCTATTAAAAAAGAATATGAAAGACGCTTGGAAGTTGGAAAGTCTATGCCAGAAAATGGTTATCATAATTCAAGATTTAAAAAATTTGGATTTAGTAATTTTAAACCATACGAAGACATTAAGCCATTTTCTAATAAACCGATTACATTGATTTATGGACCAAATAGTATTGGAAAATCAAGCTTGATTCATATGATGGCATACAATAACTATATCCACAAAACTAAAAACTTAGATCTAAAAAATACAGATATGTTTGGTGACAATATCAATCTTGGTGGTTTTTCAAAATTTATCCATAAAAGAGATAAAAACAATACTTTAAAATTAGAGTATCAATTTGAAGATTGTTCTGATGCTATTATTGACTTCTTAAATATCAAAAAAATTTCTCAAAGTAAAATTGAAGCTCTTAAATCATTTTCTTTAAAAGAAATAGAAGATATTATTAATAATTCTGACCAATATATACATACAGTATTTGATACTAAAATAGAAGAATTATTTGGAATTGCTAGGGAAAGAGACACTGAAGAGATAGAAAAATTACAATTTAAACGAAAGAATAATAGTTTATGTAACTCTTACTCTAATGAATGTGGCTATTTGGATAATATTGATGATGATTTTAGAGATAATAAAAATTTAATTGAAAATTATTATAAAATCATACCTTATGTGTATTCATTTGAATTTAATGATACTATTTTTAATAATGATTATGCAGATATTGATTTGCCTAAAAAAAGTGATGAAGATTTTGATTTAAGTAATACTTATATTAAAAACAAATTTATCTCGGATATTATTATTCCCCATTATATAAACAATGCAAAACTTCAATACCTAATATCAAATCAAGCATTAATGTATAAGGAAGATAAAAAGTTTACAACTCAAGAAATAAATAAGATTGCAGAGCTTACAATTGATTTTATACGAGAACTATCAGATGAATTTGAGTTTCTTAATAAATTAAAAACAACAAATGTTTCATTAAAGATAATTGTGGAAATTGGGTATCCATATAAAGATTTCGTTAATACTCCAGATAATGTTGATGTTTTAGGTGTAAGTTATTATCTTGATAATCAATTATTTGATAAGTTAGAGTGGAATAATTATGGAGAAGGTTATTCTTTATATAGTGAAAGAATTTATATCGATACCATGAGTTATGATCTTATGGATTGTAAAGCAGTTATTCCTAATATTTTTAAATCAATGCCTGATTTTTTAAAGGATAAGGTATATTTATCAGATGATCAAAAAGAATCAGGAAGTACAGTGGAATATTTTAAAGACCCTATTAATAAAATGCACGAAGACAAAACAAGCATATTATTTTTATCATATAAAAATGGATATGACGATTTAATTGGAACATTTAATGATATGCTTGGTTTTAATGAAATGCAATACATTGGACCACTAAGATTTTATCCTGAAAGAGATGCCTCATTTAAAGAGCTAGATTCTAATACTTCTATTATACCAGACTCACAAACTAGTTGGTCATACTTAAAAGAGGATGTACAACTGAGAGAAAATATTAATAAATGGCTTAAAGATGAAAATAAACTAAAAACTCCCTATGAAATTAAATATAGAGAACTTTACGATATTTCCTCAATGATTGAAAAAACAAATAAATTGAGTCTTAATGAAATAATTGATAAATATCTTAACATATATATTCAAAATAAGAATATAGACAATTTAAATGATATTGATGAAGATACTTACGAAGTAGATGAGAGAAACACTATAGTACCGAAAGATAAAAGCTTAATGTTTACTGCAATATTAAAGAAGTTAATGAAGCAGTCTGATTCAAAAGAAGAATTAGTATTTGAAGATCTTAGAAACGGTACTCAAATAAGTAATAGAGACTTAGGGCTAGGGATTAGTCAGATTTTACCTATTTTAATCGCTACTAATAGACAAAAAAATATGACTATTGCAGTCGAACAACCTGAACTTCATTTACATCCAGCAGTACAGTGTGAAATTGCTGATGAATTTATACGAAGTGCTAAGGAAAATCAAAATAGATTTTTGATTGAAACACATAGTGAGCATTTACTTCTCAGGATTATGAGAAGATTGAGAGAAACTGCTGATGGATTAATTGAAGACAAAAATTTAAAATTAACTCCAGATGATGTATGTATATTATATATTGATAGTGAAAATGAAAAAACAGAGATTTTAGAATTGAGGTTGAGTAAAACAGGAAAGTTGTTAGATAGATGGCCAAATGGCTTTTTTGAAGAAGGATTTAAAGAAAGGTTTTCATAATGTCTGGTTCAATTATTAAAGAAGTTACTCTAACTCCCCAATGTTTTGAAGCAATTTTTATTTTTTCAAAACCAAAACAGAGATATGCAAATTTTCGTTCTATGTTACAAAATTTAATTTGTAGTGGACTAATTGTAGCTCCTAATATATATTGGTTAAATGAAGTTTATAAATTAGTTGAACAATACGATCAGGAAGATAAAGATGATTTTATCAATATTCTAAACTTATTAGAGTCAAGAGTTGTAAATTATCCAAATAAGAAAAAGTTCTTAAGTGAAGATGAGTATCTAAATCAGATTGATAAACTAAATTCAATCAGAGCATTTGATTTAATCTCTGGTACAGTTAATGCTGAGTTATCTAAAACACCTGAAAATATCCCAGATGAAAAATTTATTAATAAGGGTGCAATTATTGATAAACAAACTATTCAATTTATGACAAAAATGCTAGCACCCATTTTATCTTATGCTGAAATAGTAAAAGTTATAGATCCTTATTTTAATTTTTTTCCACTTTTTTCTAAATCATCTACAGAAGAACGCTATATTAGACCAATGGAAGTAATATGTGAGTATTTGGCAAGTAGACATGGAATAAATAGGGAAGCCGAAATCGAGATTCATACTTCCGTAAAAGCAGTATCTAAGTCTGAAGGTCCAGGTAAAAAAGTTTTAAAATGGAAGTACTTAGAAAATTGGAAAGATCAAATAGCTTATTTTGAAAATAAGTACTCTCATAAAATTACTGTTTATATTTGGGAAGAAAAAAAAGAAGAGGATGAATGGCATGATAGGTATATAGATACAACACAATGTTTTATTTCAATGGGAAAAGGAAGTGATGAGAGTTCATGGACTGATTCTACATGGACAATAGCTCCAAAAGAAGAAGGTGAAAAAGTTTCAAATAAATTTAGGAGATCAAGTATATATACTTTAATAGCTACTGTTGATAGGGATAAGGGTTTACAGAAAGAATATGAAAATTTATCTAAAGTAAGAAGTGTAAAAATTTATGATGAAAATGAAAAAATATATATTCCTCAAAGAAAAGGTTTGAGAATAGTTAATAAAAAAAATTAAAAGGATTCTTAATAATAGAATAATCATATATCATTTAAGATTTTAAGATATTAACTTTGAAAACACTTAACAAATAAGTAGAGTTTTAGAACTCATTAATAAGATGAAAATAAATAAATATACTAGACAATATATGACCACTTAATATAGCATAATTCTTTTAACAATTTAAAAGGATTATACTATGAACACTACAATTACAAACTCATTAACTCAAAAACAAGCTTTTGAAGAAATATCAAAAAAGTTAGAAGATATTATAAAAGCAGATATGGTATGGCAAAATGAAGTTTCACTAAGTGGTGCAGCGGGTACTGGTAAAACTTATCTAACTACAAAACTAGTAAAAAAGTTAAAAGAGCAATTTCATATTACAATAACAGCGCCTACACATAAAGCACTTCAAGTATTAAGAGTAAATCTTTTAGCCCATGAAGTTGAAAATGTAGATACAAAAACAATACAATCCTTTTTAAATATTAAGCTTGTAACTGATTTTGATAAAGGTATTCAAAAATTTGAGCCTATAAAATCAAAAGAAAAAGATGATACAAAAACAGATATTCTAATAGTTGATGAAAGTTCTATGGTTAGTTCTGATATTTATGAATATATCGTTAAAGCAATTGAAAAATCTAGAATTAAATCTGTATTATTTGTTGGAGATGAGAATCAATTACTTCCTGTTGATAATCAAAATAATAAAGTATTTGAAATAGCTCATAAATATAGACTAAATAAAATTGTTAGACAAGCTCAAGATAGCTATATAATAAATATAGCAACAAAAGCTAGAAATATAATCAAATCCAAAAACTATCTCTCTATAAAAGAGTTCTTCAATGATGAGTCATTTAAAAATAAAGTTCAATTTTTTGATTCTAAAAATGAATTTTATGAAGATTTTTGTACGCCTGATACTTGGGCTAAAAAAGATAAAGTAATAGCTGGGTTTACTAATAATAGTGTTGAACAACACAATAAGGTTATTAGAAATAGATATTGGAAAGAAAACAATGTATTAAATCCTGAAACATTTCTAAAAGGTGATCAAGTGATATTTCAACAAGCAAATGTAATTGATGAAATAGTCGTACACCAAAATAGCGATATTGCAAAAATAGATTTAACTATTAAATGTTTTCATAAGAAATTAGAAGTTGAATATTGGAATTGTAAAGATTTAAGTGGAAGACCTTTTAAAGTAATAGATCCAAATTCAAAAGGTCGATTTGAAATGGTTTTAAATAAACTTGCAAAAAGTGCAAAATTTGAAAAGAATTATGTGCAAAGAAGTACAAAATGGAGATTGTTTTATAGTATAAAAAATATGTTTATAGATGTAAAATATATCTACGCATCTACTATTCATAAACTACAAGGTAGCACATATGAAACTGTTTATATTGATTTGACAGAAATACAAAAGATGAATGATAAAGATATGATGTATAGACTTTTGTATGTTGCAATTACAAGAGCTTCTAAAGATATAAAAGTATTATTGCCAAATAATGCAAATAAAATACTTGAAGAGCATCAGGCTTCTGTTTTAGATTCTATTGACTTTGAATTAGATAAGTTGAATTTGGATTTTTAGAATTGTTTTTATAGACAATATATGTCTATACAATCTACTATAATTAATCTATAAAACAACTTGAATAAGGAATTAATGTGAAAACAACAAACTTTAGAGATTTACCAATTTCATACAATAAAAAATATACAATGACAATAAATAAACTTTATCGTTTAAGTATGGTTGTATCTATTAATGGAAGAAGATTTTATATTTCAATACCTAAAAATTCATCTTGGATTCATGTGACTTTATATGAAGGATTAGTATGTACCGTTATAAAAGAACAATATTTTAGTGGTGAAAGGGAATATGCTAAATTGACATTCATAGAAAGTAATGAAAATACATATTATGAAAAAGAGAATAATTATAAGGAAGCAGCTATGTATAGTAGTTTCACAAAATATTATGAAGTTCTTGAATGTAGTATCGATGCAAGTCTTTTAACTATAAAGAAAAATTATAAAACATTAATTAGACAATACCATTATGATACCTTGGCAAGTAAGGATTTACCAAAAGATATAAATGAAGCGTATCAGATATTGAAAAGACTAAATACTTAATAGACAATATATGTCTAAAGTTTAGTTTATAATATTGCTATAAGTGTCAAAGAGAGATTTTGATAAGATAATGAATATACCGAGGAAATATAGAAAATGAAAAATACTAAAAATAGATTTGAAAATGCACCAAAACTACCTAGTGAGTATGAAAAAGTTGCTATATATGTAGAAGAAGAAAGAGAAGATCAAGTAAAAGAGTATGTATCAACACAAAATGCAGCTGAAAGGTTTGATACACTAAGAGAAAATTTTCATGCTAATTATGGTGAAATCAAATCTTTTAATCTTGCTGAATATTTGTATGAATTATATAAAAATAAAAAATCTGTAAATATGGAGCTAATGAGCTATCTTTTAGATGATGAAGATTTGGATATGTTGTCAGTATCAAAAAATGGTTTAAGTATTTTAATGATTGCCGTTTTACTTAATAATGTTGAATTAGTAGATTTTATAATAAGTAAATATAGTGATATAAAAAATCTCAATTTAGCTGAAGTTATGAAAAACTTTTATAATGAAACTCCTAAACTCAGAGCCAATTGGAATGATTTAGATGATGCTGAATATGATCCAGGTAAAAAGATATACGATACAATTAAATATCTACTAAAAAAAGGAATAGATATAAAGAGTAGATGCAAAAATGATAATAATACTTTTTTATATGCTGTTTTGATGAGAAGCAAAGTACTTATCAAATTATTTTTAGAATGTGGAGCAGATATAAATGAATATGAAAAAGTAGAGTTTTTTGATGGGAAAATATATCATGCAACGTCTTTATTCTATGCAGCATCTAATAAAGATATTGAAACCTGCAAATATTTAATTGAAAATGGTGCAAATATTGATATAGAATATGATTTATTTCATAGAATGTTGCATAAAGAATCACGATTAGATAATGATGATAGAGGATTTTTACAAGTTGCTATTGAATTACAAGATTACTCTTTAATTAAACTTGTAATTCAAAAACATAAAGACAATAATATTCCTTATGCAAAAGGTTATTACATATCGCCATTATTAAAAAAAGAAATTTACCAAGATATTGGTGACGGACATAACATACCAATATTTAATGATCCAGAAAAAGAGATTAAAGAGATTTGTAGCTCAATAAAACTTCTTTCTGTTTGTGATATAAAAGTAATGAAACATGCAAATGAATTAAAATATAAAGAATCAACAAAACCTATTAACATAGATTATGATGCAACAGTAAGTGATTGTATTGATTTTGCAAAAAAAGCTAAGTTATTTTATAGTAAGGAAAATACAAACCTTATTATTGAGTTGATTAACGATCTTTACAAAATGAATGCTGATATGAATGTATATAATCCATTAAAAAAATCTATATTTACAACTAAAAATCTTGATTTAATTAAATTGTTAATTAACAATGGTTCTAGTGTGAATCAAATAAATTATAATTCTGATAAAAATCAAATAAATTTATTAATGGAAGTATGTTCATCTGAAAAATTGGGACGTAAAAAATTAAAAATTATAAACTTATTAATAGAAAATGGAGCAGACATACATTATAAAGATAAAAATGGAAATAACATTTTATTTCATATAATAGATGCTTATCAAGATAAGTTTAGTATTGATCAATATGAAAATGAAAATGGTGAAATGATAACTGATACTCATGAACTTCCTAAGTATTCATCAGAAAAAATATTAATTTATCTTCTTCAAAATGGTGCAGATATAAACCACAAAAACAATATGGGTATGACACCACTTATGCACTATGCTTTAAAAGGTGAAGATAGGCTTGTTAAAATTTTGATAGACAATGGTGCAGATATAAATGTAAAGTCAGAGATGACTGCTTTTGATCTAGCTACTAATGATGATATAAAAAATCTTATTAAAAGCACTACAAACCACACCCCACAAAAATTAGTAAAACTTCTCACAAACTTCACTATAGATAAACCTATAAAATACACTACACACACTTGGGATTTTGGCAGTTTAAATAATAGTGAGTATAAAAACTTTGATGGGTATATGAGTGCTGTTAAATCTCAATTTGCAACTATGAAAGATGAACTTAAAGAGTTGTCTCCTAATCTTTATAAGAAAGTATATACATTTTTATTAGAAACTAATCCAGATGAAAACTATAGCTGGTGTAGTAAAGGTGATATAAATATCGGATGGTCAAGTTTGGATGAACTAAATGAGTATTGTGATAGTGGAAAAAATCCTTTTGATTTTAGACTCAAAAAAGCTATAACTTTAAGTGATGGTACAAAAATTAGAAAGTTTGAGGACATCATAAATTTATTTAAACAAGAGATACAGGTAAGAAGTGACTTCAAAACTCTTGAAAAGATATTTAACACTATAGGTAAACATCTACCTGAAGATTTGATATTAACTAAATCTAAGATTGAAGGTGAATTTTATATAGATGTAGAGAAGATTACAATTGCATTAAATAAGATATTTGATCCTATAAAAAAACGAAAAGAATTAAAAAATATATTAGTAAAATTAACTATGCCAGAAAGTGAATATTTTGAACTAAAAATAATACATATAGACTCACTATCTACTCTAAATAGTAAAGATCTATTCAAAAAGGTAGAAAGAGGTGACTTTGCAGGTATTAAGAATAATCTTACAAACCTTTGTGATTGGAGTGTTGAAGGAAGCTTTGAGAATGAGAACTTTAGAATCAACTATTTAAAAAGTAACAATGTAAAAGATATTGAAAAACTAGAGAACAAACCAAAAGGTTTTACGCATGTTTTGAGGTTTTATAAGTAAAATAGATTGTGGTATAATATTTTAAATAGCAAGGAGTTTAAAAATGATATCAAAAGATCTAGTTCTTGATTATTTAAAGCAATATAAAAAAAAGCATACTAAAGACTATAATCTAAATAAAATAGGTTTATTTGGTAGTATTGCAAGAGGTGATAATAATAAACATAGTGATCTAGATATAGTTGTAGAATTTTCTAAACCAAACTTATTTGTACAAGCAGGTATTATGGAGGATTTAAAAGAAAAATTTAATGTAGATGTAGATGTAATAGCATTATCAAATCATATGAATCCAAAACTATTAAATAGAATAAACAAAGATGTAATATATGTATGATAAATCGCTAGCACAAGATATAATTGAAGATATTTTATTATCTGTAAATAAGATAATATCAAGATCAAAAAATATAAAAAATGCAGATGATTTTTATATAATGAAAACTCCTTAATCCTTTTGGATAGTATATGTATGCAACTTATAGCTATTGGTCAGGGTATAAAAGATGTTGATAAATTAACAAATAAAGAATTACTTATAAACTATTCAAATATTCCTTGGAGAAATATTGCAGGGATAAGAGATATACTCTCACATAACTATTTTAATCTAAATGCAGAAACAGTATTTGGTATATTAGGTGAAAATATAGAAGAACTTAAAAAAACTTTAGAAACAATTTTAAAAGATTTAAAATAATAATGATTATTTAATCAAAGCTTATGGAACTAAATATGAAAATACTTTTAATAGAAGATCGTATAAAAAGACAACAACTTTTTATGGAAGAGACAAATATAGAGCTTGATAGTTACAGTGATATACTTTTTAACTGCACAGGTGAAGCATATGATGAAGTATTTTATCAACTCCAAAATGATACATTTGATTTAACTCCTTATGATATTATCATCTCACATAAATCGGCTTATGGGGATAAAAATACTCAAACCTTAGAAAAACTAAAAAAACACTGTAAAGATACAAATACTCCATTAATATTTTTCTCAGGTGGTATCAGTGCTACATATTACAATGAAGAAGAGTATAAAGTGATGGAATTAAATTCTAAAACTTTTTATAGTAAAAATTTAGAACTTTTCTTAGAAGCCACAAAAACAGAAGATAAGAATATCTTAATGTTATGTTATGGGAGAAAGTGGAAACTAAATATTGTATTAAATATTTTAGAAAAAATAAACTTTTCACTAGAAAAAAACGATGATGATAAAATATATTATCCAGAGTTTGTAACTGATTGTGATATTGAAAAACTTCAGATATTAGATATGAAACTGCATGAAGTAGTAATAGAAAATAATCGAACAAGTATGGATGAGATATTTCTGCTAAAAGATAGCATATACCAATTTATAAAAGAGACAACAAATGACTAATGTAATAATCCATAAAGACAATATTAGTTTTTTTGAGGATTTTGAAGATGAAATTTATTTTGATAATTATGATAAAAGTGATATAGATAGATACATTTCACAAGAGATACTACCAGATCTTTTAGAGATAAAACCAGATGTAATATATATCAAAGATAATTTATCTCTAAACTACCTTGAACTTTTAGGTTTAAGAGTGGCCTATCATATTAGACTTACAGAGAACCTAAAATATTTACCAATAGTTGTTATAAGTGACCTTGATGGTTATATACTAAACAAACTTGATGCTAGTGCAAATATACTTTTTACTAAAAATACATTTTTGATACAAAATACAAAAAGTGAATATAATAAAATAAAAAATAAAGATTTTAAAAATCTTACTCAAGAAGAGTATCAATCTGAGTTTTTAGACAAAATTAGAGTAGAACAACCTAAAGATTATCTATCTCATCATAGTATTGCAAATGAGTGGAGTATTTACAAATGGAGTGATATTTTAGATGTTAAAAGTGAAGCTACACAAACAAATAAAGAAAAAATAGAAAATCTACTTTATTTTAAATACCTAAAAGTAAAACAAAAACAATATGATAATGAAAATATAGAGATAAAAAAACCTTCAAAAAAAGGGAAAGTACTTCTTATAGATGATGAGTGGGATAAGGGATGGAGTGATATTTTAAAAGTTATATTTCAATCAAATCGTGAAATAGAGTTTAAACCATTTATAACAACATTTAAAGATAGAAATTCCTTAAGTGACTTAACTTATAAAAGAATAGCAAATGAAAATTCAGATGTTGTTATTTTAGATTTAAGGTTTTTACAATCAGATCATGAAACAAATGACATTGATAGCTATACAGGTATAAAGATACTTAAAAAGATTCATGAAATAAATGCTGGTATTCAAGTTATTATGCTTACAGCTACAAGTAAAAGTACTATCTTAGAAAAACTTTATGAAAAGAAAATATTAGGATATATCAAAAAAGAGCACCCAGATGATGTAAGTATTAATACAGTTGAGAATATAAATAAACTTGTGGACTTAGTAGATGATGGATTAGAAAAAAAATATTTAAAAGAAATTTGGAATATTCAACAAAATAATTCTTTAATATTACAAAAGAATATTTTTGCTCAATATAAATTAAATACAGAAAAAAATCAATCATATTTAAATATATTGCAAAATGAAAACTTTTTTATTTTTGATATATTAGATTCTAGTAATAACAATAGACTAGCTTATGCAGCTCTTTCAATGGCACGATTTTTAGAAGCTATTCTTACTATATTTATTGATGAAAAAAAACAAATTTTTTGGGATGGAGAGGAGTGTAAGAAAAGCTCAGTTTACAATCAGCTACAAATGATTATAAAAAAACTTGATGATGGTAATGAAACTAAAGCAAGAAATATTATAAATTCTAATCTTAACACATTAATTTATAATCGAAATAAATACTTACATGCAAACGATAACATAAAATTTGAACAAAAAGAAATGCCTAAATGGTTTTTAAAACTTAATAATATTCTTGAAGTTATTCAAAACCCACCAAAACTAAGGGTGTATGATAGAACTAATTTACTAGGAAACCTTCAAAATAAATTTAATAATTAGTCAAAATATGATCTTGTGATTGATATTGGAAGATCTTTTTTTAGAAAATAGATATGGGATTTTAGATAGTAACTGATTAAAAAAATGTCACTATATTTTAACCTTATATCGAATATTTCTACCTGCAGTTCCAGTGATTTGCTCAATACATCCAAAATCTAATAACTCAGCAATATCTCTTACGGCAGTTGCTTTACTTACTTTTGTCAAAGCTATATATTTTTTGGTATTTATGCCACCTTCAAAGTTTTCACTACCCATATCTAGTATTTTATTTAATACTTTTATTTGCCGTTCATTTAGAGCATTTTTTCTATGCTTATCCCAAAACTTTGTTTTTTGTATTAGATATTCAATATTTTTAAGTGCTTGTTGCATTGCTTTGTTTAAAATATTTAGATGCCAGATTAACCAAGGTGTTAAATCAAACTCTTTATTTAAAAAGAGATTTGTAGTACTGTCTAAAATATCATAGTATTCATTTCTATTACCACTAATTGCCGTTGAGATAGAATAGAGTTTAAACTGTGTATTTGAATTGTTAGAAGATAATATATAATCAGTAATGGCTCTAGCCAATCTTCCATTTCCATCATCATAAGGGTGAATTAGCACAAACCAAAGATGTGCAATGGCAGATTTAATATAAATATTCTCATCGCTTGTATTACAATAATCTAAAAACTTTTCAATATCTGTATCTATTTTTTCTGCAGGCACTGCTTTATAGTGAACTTTTTCATGACCAATTGCTCCTGAAACCACTTCCATATCACTATGGTTTCTAAACTTTGCAATTGTAATCTTATTTATTCTGTCATATTGGGTATGTTCAAACAGACAATTGTGCCATCCATGAAGCCTATCTAACTTTAAATCACTTTTATTTAGATTTGAATCAATAAGAATCTCTACAAGATTATCAGTAGCTCGTGTGGAGTATTTGTCACTTCTTCCATCAAAATATTTATCTAGTTTTTTTCTAAAAGATGATCTTATACTCTCTCTTTTGAATACTTCACCTTCTATAAGTGAAGTATTAATAGCCTCATCTGTTAATGTTTCTATCTCAATATTTATAATATCTTCACTACTAAATAATTTTGAAATACCATCAAGTATTCCCCTGTTATACTCTATTTGACTGATAATATCAGTTAATTCTGATTTGTCATAATTGAAGTTTGGATACTCTTTATGTTGCCATATCCATTTGATAATTTCTTCTTTCATATTCTGACCCTTGAAACGAATAATAAATATAATAGTATCACAATATGAGTCGATTAAAGCTTATAATCGTATCATAGATATAACAATTTTAAATGATACAAACTATAAAAAATACTAATAGACAAAATATGTCCTAGTCTTTTTGTAAAATCTTTTAAATAAATATAAAGAGATAAAGTATGAAAAATAAACAAACAATAAAAATACCAAAACAAAAACAAAGAGTAACATGGGGATTTAATCCTGTTAGTAGAGTTAAACCAAGTAAAAAGCTTTATAACAGGAAAAAAATCAATAAATTAATTGAAAAGATTTAAGTAATATGAGTAAATTAATTATTACACATAATAAGACTTTCCATGCAGATGAAGTAGCAGCAGTAGCACTTCTAAAAGTATTTACAAATGAAAATATTATTGTAAATAGAGTTGATCATAATACAACAGACTTCTCAAACTGTGATTTAGTTATTGATATAGGAAAGAAGTTTGATGGTGTTAAATACTTTGATCACCATCAGTATAAAGGTGGGAAAAGTTCTGCAGGTCTTATTTGGGATTATTTAGATTTAAATGATAAGTATCCAAAAATATCTAAACTAATTGATTTAATAGATAAAAATGATACAGGTGTTCAAAAAGCAAAACCATTTGAATTTTCATCTTTAATTAAATGCAAAACCTTTTAAACAAAACAATGAAATGGTTTTTGTACATAGTGCAGGGCACTTTGCTATTGCAAAAGACGAAAAACAAATGAAGAAGTTTTTAAAAGGAATTTAAAAAGATGGAAAAAGAAGGTGAGTATCAACACAAAAGTATAAAACATCTAATGTTAACTTCATTTTTTAATATTTTAGAAGATGAAATTAAATATGTTGCAGAGGAAAGCAATAGTACATTTATTTACAAAAGATGGACGGAAAGAGATTATAAATCATTGAATACTAGACAATTAGATTTTTTAAAAGTGTTAGATTTAAGCTTTTTAAATTTAAATAAAATACCTCAAGAAATAGGCTGTCTTGAAAATTTAGAAGAATTGAACTTAGCAGGAAATTCTCTAAAAGAATTACCTGAAGAAATATATAATCTAAAAAATCTAAAAGTTTTAATTCTAGGTGATGTAATAAGTGGAGGTAATAATCTTACTTCTTTATCAAGAAATATTGAAAAACTAACAAACCTTGAAGTATTAAAAATTGTTTGGAATGAAGATTTAAAAGAATTACCAAAAGAGATACTAAAGCTTCCTAAACTAGATTTAGTTCTTTTATCACAGCGAAGTATCTTAAACAATGATGTTGGACAAAAGCTTTTAATGAAGTGTTATATAGATATTGAAGATTTATATAACGACTAGACAAAATATGTCTTTATTTTTTTCTATACTCTTTTTATAAAATCAAAAAGGAAAACTATGTATAACAAAGTAATATTTGTTGGTAACTTAACAAGAGATATAGAATTAAAGTTTATTAAAAATGGTACAGCAGTAGCCAAATCTGCAATTGCAACAACTTTTAAATATAAATCATCAAATGCAGAACAAAAAGAAGAGGTTTGTTTTTTAGATTTTACAATTTTTGGAAGATCTGCTGAAGTTGCTAACCAGTACTTACATAAAGGCTCAAAAGTACTTTTAGAAGGAAGATTAATCTTTGACCAATGGATTGCTCAAGATGGAACAAATAGAAATAGACACTCTTTAAGAGTTGAAACTATGAAAATGTTAGGCTCAAAAGATGAAAATAGACCATCTGCAGTTGAACATAAACCAGAACCATATCAAGCAAAAGCTTCAGAGAAAATACCTGAAGTAGATATTGATGAAGATGATATACCTTTTTAAAGATAAGTAAATACTATTAATCATCAGTATAAAAAATAACACAAATTAAATATAGGAAGTAAAATGAAAGAAAGTAAAGAAAATAAAAGTATAGAAATTTCAATTAGTAAAATTAAAGCAACATCAACTGTAGATATAAAGAAACTAAGAGATACAGAACAAGCTGTTTTAAACTACATGCTTCTTTCTTTTGAAAAATATAAATATGTAAAAGATAATCTTAAAGAAGGTGATTTTACTTTTACAGTTCATGAATATATATACAATGCTCTTTATAGTTTAGAAAAATTTATTATTAAAGAATCAAATAAAAAGTTTGATGTTAAATTTATTAATTTCTTTATTAAAACTGTAGCTAAATTACTAAGTGATGATAAGGTTGTTAAAAAGACTTCTATATTAAATATTCTTTCAAAAGCACCAAGTACAGATATAGCAAATGATTTAAATTTACTACTTTTTTATTCTATAGAAAAGGTTCAAGCAGAAAAAAATTATACAGACGGCGATAATGTTATTCACTTTGAATTTGAAGATTTAAATAGTTTTACAAAAGCAACTTTTGTTGAAGACAGACTAATAAAAGTAGAAACAACAAATATAGAGCATATTCCTGATGAATTATATGATACAGCAGATAATACTATTAAGTTTTTAACTGAAGGAAATATGCAAGATCCTGATATGAAATACAGTTTTTATCCTCCTAATAAAGAGTCAAATGGCTTAATGAAATTTTGTATTCAAAAAGATGTTTTAAAAATAACTAAAAGACAGGAACTAAAAGAAGATTCCATATCAAGTTTATTTCAATGGGCTGATAAATATAACTTAGATGAAGAAACTTTTCCAAGAGATTTAGAAAAATTAACTAATTTAGTAGAACTAAATATATCAAATAAAGGTATAAAAGAGTTACCCAAAGAGCTTATTTTATTAGAAAAATTAGTAGTTTTAGATGCTGCTTTTAATAATATAAAAGAAGTACCAAAAGAGTTTGAAAATCTTAGGTCTTTATGTATGATTATATTAGAATCAAATGAAATTCCTGAAATTCCTGAAGTAATTTTAAATAAAAAGAATTTGATATTTTTATCTTTAAAAGCTAACAAAATTAAAACTATACCATCTAATATATCGAATTTAAAAATATTAAATAGTTTATGTTTATGTTGTAATAATATAGATAAAATACCAAATGAATTAACAAAATTAAAAAACTTAAGCTCTTTTTGTATACATGGGAATAGATTAAAAAGTATTCCAAAAGATATTGTTAATTTAAATAAATTAAAAAGACTTGCTTTTTCAAATAACTATGTAAAGAGTTTTCCAAAAGATTTACAAAAATTAAAAGAGTTAGAAGAACTAGAGTTTGAAAACAATCTTATTGAAAATTTGGATAAGGATATTTTTAAATTACCAAATTTAAAACAATTAACTTTTGATGATAATCTTTTTAATTCAAATATAGATGACATTAAAAAATTGAATATGGACACTTTAAACATTACACATTCTAAATTATTTGATGACAGTTCTAATATACTTAAAAATTTACCCTTTACTTTTGAAGAAACTGCTTATTGGGTTGATGAAGAAGATAGAAGAGAAAATGGATGTGTTAAGTTGTCAAATGAATGATATATTTATTGTAATAAGACATTAAATTTTAAAAGGAAATACATAAAATGAAGAAACTAATCTTAGTATTACTATTATTACTAAACACAATAACATACGCTTCAAGCTTACCAAATGAAGCTATTGTAAAGATATTTGCATCAATCTCTAGCCCAAACTATAAATACCCTTGGCAAACAAGTAAGATATTAAGATACAAGGGTTCAGGTTCTATTATAAAAGATAATATGATTCTTACATCAGCTCATGTTGTAAGTGGTGCTAGATTTTTAGAAGTGCAAAAAGAGAATGATCCTAAAAAGTATATTGCCAATGTTAAGTATATATCTCATCAAGCAGATCTTGCTATTGTTGAAGTTGAAGATAAAACATTCTTTAAAGGTATAAAAGAGTTAAAGCTTAACTCAAATGTAAAACCAAGAGATGAAGTTACAGTATTAGGTTATCCAGTAGGTGGTCAAACTATTTCAACTACTACAGGTGTTGTTTCAAGAATAGAATATACAAACTATGCGTGGAGTGGTGAATATCTATTAGCTGTACAAGTGGATGCTGCAATTAATAGTGGAAATAGTGGTGGTCCTGCAATTAATAAAGATGGAGAGATTATTGGTGTTGCTATGATGAGTTTAACAAAAGCTAGTAATATCTCATATATAGTTCCTTCTATTATTGTAAACACTTTTTTAGAAGATATAAAAGATGGTGTTGTAAATGGTTTTGGAGATGATGGTACTTCAATAAACTATATTAGAAATGATAGTGTAAAAAAATACTTTGGTCTAAAAAATGGTGATGGAGTTTTAGTCACAAAAGTTGCTTATGGAGCAGAGAACTATAAAGAAGACGATATTATAATTGAAATAGATGGTAATACAATTGCAAATGATGGAACAATCAAATCTCAATTTGGAAGAGTATATAGTAATCTAATTATTCATCAAAAACAAATAGGTGATACACTTGATATAAAAGTATTGAGAGATAAAAAAATTATATCTTTTAAACAAACTATTAAAAGAATCAATCCATTGATAAAAAGAGAGTTTAACAAGGAACCTAGATATCTTATCTTTGGTGGTTTAGCTTTTACACCACTTACAAAGAACTATGTGTTTGCTATATCTAAAAAAACAACTTCAATTGAAATGCTTTTTTATAATAAAGATCAAACAGAAGATTTTAATGAAGCAGTTATTTGGATGCAAGATATATTCCCTCATAAAATAAATAGAGGATATAGCTCAGCTGCATATGTAGTTGAAACAGTAAATGATATCAAGGTTAAAAACTTCAAACACTTCGTAACTCTTATAGATAATTTGGATACAGAATTCGTAGTAATAAAAACACTAGAAAAGCAAAAGATTGTATTAGATGTAAAAGAAGCCAGAGAAAGCTTTAAAGAGTTAAAATCGATATATAGACTTCAAAGCGATAGAAGAGTTGAATAAATTAAAACTATGGAGAGATGAAAATCCTATAAAGAATTTAGAATCCCTTAAAAATAGCTATTATAAAGATTTTGATGGTTCGGTAGGATTACCTATTAATGAGGAAAACTACCTAAATATTAAAAAGCTCATTTTACCTCTTGGAGACACTTATAAAAAAGATATACCTAAAGAGATAGGTGATTTAACTAATTTAAATGAACTTTCTATAATTGCAAGAAATGTAAAGAATATACCTAATGAGATATTTAATCTTCCAAATCTAAAAAAGCTTGATATAAGTATTGATTGTGATTATAAAATAAGTAGTAAGAATTTAAAAGTACTTATATATAATGGCTGTAAAGATATTATGATCAATACACTTGAACGAAGAATACAATATAAAGACACAGTAAAAGATGAGCAAATACTAAACTATTTAGAAAAGAATGATTTATATGTTACATCAAAAGACTTTGGTATATCAAAAGATGATTTGTATTCTATATCTAAACATATTGCTTCTACAGATGAAGAGTTCTCCAAATATATGAAAAAGTTTTTAGATAAAAAACATAAATTTGGATACGAAGCATTTATTTATGCAATTGATAACAATGAAAAAGAAATCAATGATTTAATAAACTTTATTGAACTAGATTACGAGATTACAGAAAATCATAATACATATGTCGAAGATATATTAGAAGTAGCTATATCAATAGTTGAATATTTCCCTTTTAAATCATTAGATATTTTAGATAATATCAATGAGACATACCCTATAGTAGGGAGTCTTCCTGCTGAAACTCTAGATTTATCTGTTAATATAGTTTATAGTATTGCAAAAAAAGAAGGCATTAAAAAAGCACTTGAATATTTGAGTATTATAGAGGTTGATCATTTTAAACTTGATGCTTTAGAGAAACTTGTTTTAATCTCTAGCACTAAAGATATAAGTGATCTTTTAATGAATATGATTAAAAAATTAGAATCTAATATTAAGGAAGAATAATATAATTACTAATGTAAACTAAATATAAAAAAATCTTTCTTGTAGACATAACCTGTCCATCACTAACACTATAATTTAAAATAATTCAATCTAACTACATAATACAGGGAAAAAATGACACAAGAAAGAGATCCTAGAGTAAAAAAATTCTTTTATTTAGCCTTAACACTAATAATTTGTTTACTTGTCTTAATATATTCCGTTTTTACAACAATAAAAAATATAAGAAAACTTCCATCATTAAATATCACAAAAAATGAACTAGCAGTTAGAGGAGATATTTACAGCTCTGATAACTTTAAAATTACAACTTCAAGAAAACTATATAAAGCATCAATAGATACAAGATATTTAGATATAAATAAAAAAGAGTTGTTTATAAAACTATTTTCAATATACAGTAATATCCCAAGTGAAAAAATATTAAAAAAAATAGATAAATCATTACTAAAACCATCTACTGTAGTACTATCTTACAATATAGATTCAAAAACTGCAAAGAATCTAAAAGCACTTAGTTATAAACTTAGACAATTAGATGTTTTTATTTCAAGAAAAATCAATGGAAGTAAAAAATTAACTGCCTTAGATGTACTTGAAAGTGGTGAAAAAAGAATTTACTCTTATGAAGATGTATTGACTCCAACTATAGGTTATATCAGAAAATATGAATCCCAAAAAGGAACTACAAAAGTAAAAGGAATAAAGGGTTTAGAAAAGAAATTTGATAATCTTTTAAATAATAGTGAAGATGGCATGCTAAAAGGGAAAAGAGATGTAAACTCTTATATTAGCTTTGATAAAAACTCTATATTAAAACAAAGAGTAGATGGTTCAAATATTTATTTAAATATTCCACTAAGACTTCAAAAAAATATTGAAATGGTTTTAGATATTTATAAGAAGGAATTAAAAGCAGATGAGATTATAGTTTCTATAATGGAAAGTAAAACAGGGAAAGTATTATCTTTAGCATCCTCAAATAGATTTAATCCTGAACGAATATTTCAAGAAGATATTCCATCTCTTAATGTAAAAGCAGTTGAGTATCCATTTGAACCAGGATCAATTATAAAACCTATATCAATAGCTTTAGTTTTAGATAAAAAAAGAATAAGAAAAAATGAACTTTTTTCAGCGCATAACTTAAAAGGTAATGCCAACAGTAAAGGTCTATATCCAAAAGGAAGATATAAAATAGGAAGACACTATATTCATGATGATCATAGATTTAAAAAACATTATCTAACACTAGATGATATTGTAATATTCTCTTCAAATATAGGAACATTACTATTGGCACAAAGATTAAGTGGAAAAGAGATGTTAGATGGAATGCATAATTTTGGATTTACTAAAAAAACAGGAATTGAGCTACCTTATGAAAGAGTAGGAATACTTCCATCTTTAAAACAATTCTCTGCTGGTGAACGTAATAACAGTGATAATGTATTTAAAGCAACAGTATCTTATGGACAAGGAATGACATCAACATTTATGCAAGTACTAAAAGCATATACAGTTTTTAATAATGAAGGCTATGTAACTACTCCAAAATTAGTTTCTCACATTCAAAATGATACAACTAAATATTTAAGCAATAAAAATGATATAAAAAGAGTTATTTCAAAAGATACAGCAAAAGAGATAAAGAGACTTCTAATAAAAACAGTTGATAAAGGAACAGGAAGAAGTGCAAGAATTGAAGGTTTAGAAATTGGTGGAAAAACAGGAACAGCTCAAATAGCAAGAAAAGGAAAATATCAAAAAGAGTATATTAGTTCATTTTTTGGATTTGTAAATGATGCCCAGAATTCTTATACAATTGGAGTTACAGTTTTTAATCCAAATTCAAAAGGTAAAAAAAGATATCAGTACTATGCTTCTAAATCTGCTGTTCCTGTATTTAAAGAAGTTACTAATATTTTATTAAAGCTTGGATATTTGAGTAAATAGATAATATCTTCGTGCTCACTATTAGAAAATGAAGAAAAAATATTATTTTTGTGGTCCCATTTAAGTTGCAAAATCAAATTATTACTAATCCTAATTAATTAGGTTTCCATAAAAGTTAAATCTATTCTAATAACCTTTGAATCTAAAATTATATAAACACTAGAATTAAGATTTAAAAAAGATTAATTACTATTAGTAATCATCTCAATAGTTTTATTTGCTTCTAAAGAACCTCTTTTATAGGGCATTGATAAATATTTTTTAATTGTATTTAAATCTGAATGGCCCAAAGCCCCAGATAAGTATGTCGCATTAAGTCCTTGCTCTGCCATTGCAGAAATTACTACATTTCTTAAATAGTGAATTCCAAAACTAGGATTATTTAAGTATTTTTTTAACTTATCTGTCTGAGCTTTAATATTTTGAATATGTTCTTTATGATTAATAGGAGATTGAAATATATAATACTTTCTATTTGATGGGATAGTCAATAGTAATAAGGCAATAGAATCAGGTAAAACAAAAGTTTGTTCTTCTCCATTTTTAGTATTTGGTAATGTGTATAAACCATTTTTAAAATCAATATTCTCCCATTTCAAAGTCAATATTTCAGATTTTCTTCTTCCTTGAAGAGCAAATAAATATAGAGCTTGAAAATATGGATTATCTTTAAATGTAGTTGTAATTGCATTATGAATCTCTTTTAATAAAATTGATGCGCTTTCTACTTTCTTTTTAGTTTTTGGTCTAGTAACCGTAATTCCTGTGCATGGGTTAAATAATATAATTCTATTTGCTATTGCACTTTTAAATATTGGATTTAATATTTCTAGTGTCATTTTTTGTGTTCTAGGACTTAATTTTAATTTCTTTATTACCTAGTTCATTTTTTATATAAGTAGTATAAAAATTTTTTATCGTATTTCTCCACTTGTTTTTACTATATGAGTTACTATCTTCTATTGTTTCGAAATAATTAGTTGCAAATTTATCTAAACTTATATTATCATCAATTTTTTTGTCATTATTTTTTATATCTTCTTTATAATTGAATGAGTCAGATTTTGCTTTATTAATTCTTGTTCTTTTATCCCATGTTTTATCTGAGTAGTCAAAAATCTAAAAAAAGTTTTATTAGCTTTTAATCCTGTATCAATAATATTAATAAACTCATCTCTATTTATTGCCATAATATAACTTCTTTTAAAAGGTAACACTCTAGGTAACACTTTTATTTGAATTGATTATAACATGATAGGAATTGAAAGTAAAGATAAAAGCCTGTATTAAAGCTATTTGGAATTAATACAAACCTTAAGGAATGATATGTGAGTTGGATTTCCTCCTAATGACAGAAGTTCAAATCTTCTCGGGGTCGCCAATGTTTTTACTATTTTAAAGCTTAATCAAAAACTATTTAATACTGTAAGCAGCTATAACATCACCCATTTCAGTAGTAGATAAAACTTCTTTTGCATCATATGCACTTAAGTCTTTTGTTCTATATCCATCTTTTAATACATTTCTAATTGCTTTTTCTATCATATCTGCTGCTTTATCTTCTCCTAGTGAATATCTTAGCATCATTGCTGCACTCTCTATTGTTGCTATTGGGTTTGCTATCCCTTGTCCTGCTATATCTGGTGCACTTCCATGTATTGGTTCATATACTGCTGTCTTATCTCCTGTTGATGCACTTGGCAATAATCCTATTGATCCTACTACCATTGATGCTGTATCTGATAAGATATCTCCAAATATATTCCCTGTTACTATTACATCAAATTGTTTTGGGTTTCTTACTAGTTGCATGGCTGCATTATCTACATACATATGTGTTAATTCTACTTCTGGGTAATCTTTTGATAATTCAATCATTGTATCTCTCCATAATTGAGATACTTCTAATACATTTGCTTTATC